>Ga0075480_10000005_pt1 | contig 92981 bp, 86 predicted proteins | sample DEB08_DNA_7_FD_81590 | JGI IMG/M metagenome (GOLD analysis project Ga0075480, IMG submission 81590) | Aqueous microbial communities from the Delaware River and Bay under freshwater to marine salinity gradient to study organic matter... | ecosystem: Environmental > Aquatic > Marine > Coastal ... | reverse complement strand
ATAACGCGGCAGTGAATGTCAATTGATCTGAATCTTTACTGGAAACTATTGGTCCAGAACTGACATATGCGTCGGAACCATCAGTGACCACGTGTACTTCAGAGATGCTGGCGGCACCTTCCGCTGAATTGTATCCAACAACAACGTACTGGGCACCTGTCACAGATTCGGTTGAGAAAGTGTCTATTGATGTGGCACTACTGCTGACACTGGATGCTCCCACTGTCTTGATAGTGTCACCTGTTGCTGTTGTTTCTGAATCTCCCAGCAGTATCCTGTACATCTTGACATTGCAGTTTGGTGTGTTGCCGGATGCCCTCAATCTCACCGAACCCGAAGAAACATCCGCCGACAAGGTCAGCAAGGAATCATTGCCTGTGAAAATTTCATTGTAAATTGATATGTAGGCATCTGAACCATCTGTTACAACCACCGCCTCAAGGTTTGAAAGTTCTCCGTTGGCGGCATTGACTGATATGAAATATTTGGCGCCTCTGTATGTGGTTGCACTCCAGGTATCTAAATTTTCTACAGCACTGTCTACGTCTGTGTTGAGTATGGTTGATGTGTTGCCAGAACTTGATGCTGTTGTCGAATCTCCCAGACCTATTCTGAACAAAGACACGGAGTTGACCACACTGGCTCCCGTGGCCAGTAACCTAACGTTGCCACCGGATATGTCGGCGTCGACACTCATATGGTCTGCCGATCCCGACTGAACACCGTTTGATGATGACACAAATGCCTGTGAGTCATTGTGAACCAAGGTGTATCTTTCCGTCGCTACATCATTGTTGATCTCGTCTCTGGTTACAGCATAGTAGTAGGCACTGTCAAAACTTGATGTTGAAAATTGATCTATTACCGACTGTGCTGTTCCTATGCCGGTATCTGGAGTCGGTGAAGTTGTGTTGTCTGTGTCCGCGGCCGCTGTGGTTGTGGCCAATATGTCCACGAATTCCGAACCATCCCATTTCTCGTACCTTGACAGAGATGTGTTGTACCTCAACATACCATTGGCACCGGTTGGTCTCTGTGCCGTGGTACCGTTGGGCAGTGTCAATGATCCAGTTGTGCCAGAAAAATTTGCTTGTGTGTCGGTCAAATCAAAATTGTTGTGTCTTATGAAGACATTATCCAATGTCTGGCCATTCGCCCTATAGATATTGTCGGCTTCTATTGCCAGTCTAGCGTAATAAACTTTGGTGTTGGGGTTACAACTTGCTCTCAATCTGGCCTTACCCGCGGAGACGTCTGCCGTGAATGTGGCTAGGGTATTATTGCCTGTGATCACAAAACTTTCTGAAATTGTGGCATCTGTGCCAGCATTGTTTACGGTCATTGTCACTTCGGAATTTTGATATTCCGAACCAGATTCCAGCGTTATAAAATATCTGGCCGTTTTGTATTGAAAAACATCAAAGGAATCAACAGTTTCGATCGCACTGTCAATGTCTTCTTTTATTCCGTAAAGGAATTTGTCAAACTCTCCCAGTTTGGTTTTTGTACCCAAGTCTTGCCTGTATAGTATTGCTGTGCCTGTGGTGTTTCCTGCCGATGACGAACTTAAGGTCACTGTGGCATCTGATATCGAACCGCTGAAGGTGTGTAATGGTGCTCCTCTGCTTGACACATAGGCATAGTCATTGTGGTAAACAGTTGTGCCATCATGTGTAAGACTGGTCTCCGATATCTGGTAGTCACCTGCTGTGTCGTCTTTTATCAATATCACATATTTCGCACCTCTGATATCTGTTTTAGTGAACTGATCCAATGTGGTCGCACTTGATCCAATGTTGCTAGTGGTTTTTATAATTTTGGAATTTGTGTTAGAGACCGTTTCATGATGATCTCCCAGTGCTATCCTGTATATCCTCAGGTTGGTGTGTGATGAGGTGTTGGTCGCACCCGACAACTGCACCATTCCGTCCGATATGGCAACTGTGAAATCCGCAATCCTGGTAGAATCTTCATTGACATTGTAGGTCGAAACATACGGAGTAGAATCATCATGCACCACAGAGACTTTTAGATGTCCCACGAATCCGTTTGCCTGGTCTTCGAGAACTATGTCATATATGGCACCTCGATATTCTGCTATGTTAAATTGGTCTATGACTGCCGATGTTGTGTCTAGTTTGTAGTAGTTGAACTGTCTGACTGCTGTGTTGTTTCCACCCCCACCCCCAGATGCATCCGCAAACGATAGTACCCCAGATCCGTTTGTCTGAAGTATTTGTCCGTTTGATCCATCTGTTGACGGCATTGTTATACCGTTGATCCTTACTTCACCTGTACCGCTGGCATCGATGGTTAAGTCTGAATTCGAAGTTGATGCTACAATGGTGTCTGTGTACAGTGATCCCTGTATCGAGGCATCTCCAAACACAGTGGCTCCTGTTGATGTGGTCTCTATTTTTTTGCTGTTGTCATGATAGATTTCCACACTGCCGTCCGCGTTTGCCACGAGGGATTCCTCGCCGGACTTGCCCTGTATCCTTACGTCGCCTCCACTGGTATCCCTGATGTAGAGACTTCCTGTTGAATTGTCTATGTAACTGTTGGTCCCGTTGTGATATATCTGCAGGTCGTTTCCTGATCCTGCGTACAGTATGCCGTTGTCTGCCAGAAGTATGTTGGCACCCGATGTTATATTTTGTGTTGATACAAGATTTGTGGCAGTGACCAGGCCCGAAACCTGTAGTGTCGATGTGGGTTCTGAAGTACCAATACCTATACGTGAGTTCGTGACATCGAGATACAATAGGTTTGTTTCAAATGCAAGGTCCGTGCCATTCCTAGTCAGATTGGACTTTAAAACCGAACCCGATATACGACCAATGGCCATATTCTGGTACTCCTTTTATAATTTTGTTAGCAGAGCATATGCTCTACACGGCCTCGTTGTCATTGCCGGCCGACAGCAGTATGAGTATTTATACGCCTAAAAAAAAAGGGCGACCGAAGCCGCCCTTTTACTACTAAAAAGTTGTAATATTTATTAGTTGTTGGTTCTCACCACACAATTTACCATGCCAATATCCGCATCGGTTTTGCTTTCAAGTGCTCTACCAATAACGTGGAATGGGTTGATAGTTTCACCATCTTCCACTGCTCTGGCAGTTCCTTTGATGGATGAAGTTACCAATCTTTGACCTTTTTGTACAGTACCAGATACTCTCACTGGAGTTCTACCTGTCATTGCCACAAACGGGTGTGATTCGTTGTTGCCTGCTAGTGCATTCATGGCATATGCTGGTTTAGAAGAAACAACACCAAATACAGAATCTGATTTGTCTTCAGTTGTTTCTGTGATTTCTTGTGTTCCACCTAACATTACAACAGCACCTTCAGCCATTGGAGCATCAGCGGCAAATCTTTCAGCAACGTCGGCGTATTGGGCCGAAGTTGACGTGGCGTGCATCACGTTACATCTCATGTCCGCTAGTGTGAAGTCCGAGTTTGGAGTCTCCAAGCCTTCGTTGTGAGTTGACACCATGGCAGTCCAGGCACCACCTGTGTTTCCATAGATACTCGTACCGTCGTCCGCGAAAGCGTCATCCCACACAAAGTAAGGGTCCTGTTCTGTCAGTGTTGAACCTGATCCCCTGTGTGCGTGTATACCAGTGAATCTTGGCATTTCCGTTGAACTTGAAAGGTTCCTGTTCATTGAGATGATCGCATCTTCAACCGACAAGTTCTGTGTGTTGATGATGGACTCTGTGCCGTCCACTGTCAGGTTACCGTAAATCCTTACACCACCGTCGTCAACTGTAAGTTCTGTGTTTCCAGATGCTGTGACTGTGAATGTTGTTGCGTTTACTGTGGCATTAGTGGTCCCAGACGTGATCGCTGTTTGCGATATCGCCGAGATCTGATCATCCACATATTTTTTGTTTGCCGCGTCACCGTCGCTCGATGGCGCTGATGCGGACATTCCTGTGATCGTGTTAGATGAAGCACTTATTGTTACGTCACCAACCGATATACCATTATTGACTCTAAAATTTCTAGTTGTCATGGTTCCATTTCTCCCTCATGTTATGTTTGATATACTCCTGCAAAAGAAAACCCCCTGCAGTGTTGTTATTTACCGCAGGGGGTTGAATTTAGTGTTTGTTATCTATTATACGCCTGATAACGAGTACTGTACCTTGGCTGACTGTTGACCGCCTGCTGATACTCCCTGTAACAGCACAGAGCCACCTGACAGTGTCGCTGAGTAAGTTGATAGGTCTGATCCTGTAGAAGAAGTCTGACCATAAACTGTGACATAGGCAGTTGAGCCGTCGTGTACAATCAATGCTTTGGCCACTTCGTATTCAGCGTTCGAACTATCAGTTGTTGTGATAAATGCTTCTGCTGATCTGTAAGTCGTGGCATTGAAACTCATGAGTGTAGTAGCAGTCGACGTGAAGTTGGTCGAACTTGTCTCTGATCTCGCAACTCCTCCCGATACCAGTGCTGTGTTGTCAGCACCTGAGATTGCGAATATTCTCGCACCCGAGTGAGGAGCACTAGTGAACGTGATGTTTGTTGATGATACTGTGTAGTTTTCAGTTGGTTCCTGGTAAACGTTGTCGATGTAAACGAACACGTTGTTGGCGTTTGCCGGAGCAGAGCCAAAGAAACCAGTGAAAGTAGTTGTAGATCCATCACCTGTCGCAGAAACTTTTGAGAAGATCGGTGTGTCGCCCGCAGTTGCGAACTCGACGTAAGTTGATCCGTCTGTACAACCTTCGTATTTTCCTGTCTGTGAGTTGAATCTAATAATACCAGTTGCCGCTGTAGGTCTAGCCGATGTGTTACCTGATGGTAATCTAAATGCGTCAGTGCTTCCAGAAGCATCTAATACATAACTGACCGAACCAGCCGCTGTGGATATACCAATACCATCTGCTGATGCGTCAACTACGAATAGATCAGTGTCTGTGTCACCTTCTATTCTGAAGTCGATGTTGGCACCTGCTTCGTTGAACACAACTTCTGATCCAGCGACACCAGTGATCTGTAAGTCACCAGTTGCGTTGCTTATGATAGAGTTTGTGCCGTCATGTGATAACTGCAGGTCATTACCAGCACCAATTCTTACTGCTTGTGAATCTGCATTTACCGTGATTGTTTGTGATGTTTCTAATGTAGTGAAAGTACCAGCCGCCGCCGAATTGGCACCTATGATAGCGCCATCGATGGCACCACCGTTGATGTCGACTTTGTCAATTCTCACTGAACCTGTACCCGATGGCACGATCAAGATGTCGTCGTTCGATCTTGTTCCGCCGATCTGGTTATCAGACAGTAATAGTCCGTCTACAGTAATTTCATTTGCGGTTAAGTTTTTGATCTGAAGATCTGCGTAACTGTCAATAGTAACGTTACCTGCTGTTGTACCATCCTCTGCTGATGTCACCGCGAACACGAATTGGTCCGCTGATTCGTCCCATAGGAAAGAAACGTTGTCCAACGATCCCCTGTTGAAGAATAGACCTTGGTCAAATATGTTCGCCGCTCCGCCTGAGTTGTTTTTGGCTAATTGGATAAGTGGATCTTCAACCACTAATGTTGTTGAATCGATAGTTGTGGTTGTACCCTGTACTGTCAAGTTACCGCCAATGGTAGCGTTACCTGTTGTAGTTACAGTTGTGAAAGTACCAGCCGCCGCTGTTGTACCACCGATGATCACACCGTCCATAGTACCGTCGCCGCCAGTGTCAGTAATTGTAACTGTACCACCGCTTACATTCAAGTGTGTCGCCGCCGAAGCCGCACCAATTGTGACACCGTCGATTGCACCACCATTGATGTCTGCTGTGTTAGTCTGTAATGTTGTACCATCTGTCACTATCACTTTACCAGTTCCGTTTGGAGTGAACGTGATGTCGCCGTTAGTGGTCAAACTTGTGATTGTCGATGCTGTTGTCGAGATTCCTGTGACACCTGCTTCGATAGTTGCTCCCGCGATTTTCATTCGCTTTGTGCCTGCTACCGAGAAATGTATTTCATCTAGATCCGATGAAGGTTCAACGTCGACTGATGTGTCCTCGTCTAAATCCTTGATCAGTGTGCCCGATGCCAGGTTGGCCCAAGCACCGTTGGAATAACCTTCGATCCTTGCCTGGTCTGAGTTGTATCTGATGTCACCGTTTGCTGGTGAACCAGGTCTTTGTGCATCTGAACCTGCTGGTAATCTTAATGCGTCAGTCGCCGATACGTGAAAAGTTGTTGCTGGGCTGGCTGTACCAATACCCACTCTTGAATTTGTTACGTCAAGGACCAATAATGTTGTCTCGAATGCTAAATCCGTGCCCGACCTTAAAAGGTTAGACTTCAACATCTGTCCTGATATTCTACCTATTGCCATTGTTTAATCTCCAAACGTTTGTTTTTTTTTGTGTTATAACGTCAGTATTTATTGTAAAACTTGATTTTGTGCCCGTTAAATAGTACAATACACTATGAACCCAGAAAACTGCGTAGTTATCGGACCCGCTCCCGTGCGATATGACCTTCAAAAACTGGTCTCTTTCAGCGACACCGTGGTGGCAGGAAACACGCACAAAAACAACAGTTTTACCTACGCAACTGTGGCCAGTGAAACAAGGCTTCAGGATATGCTAAACACACCCAGTTTCAGGGATACAATCATACTTGCTCCCGACAAACTTTACAAAAAATATGTTTTTTTTGAACAGATAGACAACTTGCCTTCTTTGCCCTATGTCAAAAGCACCGGCAAAACCACAGAAAATCTCAGCGATCAGAGCCTGGCCTTGATGTTGGCTCTATGGTTGGAAAAGAAAAATATCTATCTTTTCGGATACGACATAGAGAACCTAGACGAGAGGGCGACACTAATGTTGATACTGGGAGCCAACCATTTCAGCAATATTTTTTATGTAAGGAAACCAAATCCTTCTAAGATCCATCTGTTTGACGCATACGACAACATGGAGGTTATCGATTACAACCAATTTGGAGAAATCAAAAATGGCAAATAAAAATTTCAAGTATCACTTGACCGTTAGATGGCCCGCTCCTTGCCGAAACAGGTCCTACGATGTTTTACAAGAAAGACCAGATCTAGTGGAACAGATGAATCTGTTTAGGCAAAAAGTAGAAAGAGTGTGCAGACTGATACTAAGGAAATCGTACAGGATAGACAGCAACCACGATCTACAGGGAGTGAATATGTGGTTGGAGAGTGGACAGGATGTGTATGATTTTATCATCCGACAACCAGAATTTGAATGGGAGATCGTTCCAGAATTGTCCACTGTGAACAGACTGACGGGTGAGTTGAAGAAATGGCAAGTGGTGTACACTCCCACAGGAATCACAATAGCCTAGTCGGCGAATCCATGCATTATCACGATCCTGGCACCCGGGTGTGCGGCTTCTCCCACTGTGGTCACAGTGGTTCCCGAAATGGTGTAGTTGGTATCTGGCTCCTGCATGACGCCATCGATATACACAATGATTGTGTTTTCATCTGTGGGTGATACTGACATTGTGAAATTGGTCGTTGAGCCGTCACCAGTAAAAATATCTTTAGTGATGTCACCTGCTTCTGATCCGGTTCTTAGTGTTGTAAATGTTGAGCCATCTTCCGAAACTTCGTATTTGCCGGTTTCAGAATTAAAACGCAACATACCCGCAGTAGCAGTCGGCCTCTCCGCTGTTGTTCCCGAAGGAAGATTCACTGCGGTTGTTGAACTAAATGTGAAACTGCCCGATCCTGCCGTGTCAAACGTGACATCGGCATCGGTCACAGTTTGGTTCATTGTGGAACCACTGAATTCAAAGTTTCCTGTGTTAGAAGTAATGTTTTGTAAACCTTTTGTGCCTGTGTATCGACCACCTGCTATATAGACAGATTTTCCTGTGAAATCTACACCGTTGGGCAAGTTACTGCCAATGAAGTGTAGAACACCTGCCTGATAGTCAAAGAACCACTCGTCGTTATTGCCCGAACCTGTGGCAAACACCTGTGTTCCCGAAGACGCGGCATTGGCCGCATCTGAAGAAGTATGGATGTAAACTTTTACCTGATATGTGGAACCAAATTCTGGTGGTATCCAGTCGATCAAATTGGTTTTCCAGGTCCTGTTTGCTTCGACTGTTGTGTTGTCGACCACTGCTTCTGTGGGTGTGCTGGTTGGATAAACTGTAACAACACCTGTTGTCGATCCCGGCAACACAGCAGGAATTTGGTCTGCCCTGTTCCAAGTGTTTGCTCCGTTCAATAACAATGGTGACGCAATAGATTCATTGGGTGCCTTCTTGTTGGCATTGGTATCGGTCTTGGCAACACCATAACCTATCTTCTTCCACAAATAGTCAACTTTTTTTGCGTCTGTGATTGCCATTAACTTATGCTCAGTGCTGTCACACTGTCTCCTGAATTTAATTTTACTCTACACAAAATAACATTTCCAGTGGCATTGGAAGCATTTTCAGATCCCAACGTCAAAGTAAATGATTGATTTGAATAACTTGTTCCGTCTGAAATAATATCTCCGCCTGTGAATGCACAACCATTGGAACCGTTTCCTCCGTTGCCTGTGTCTGCTCCTGGTACACCCGATCCCGCATATTGTATGCTGGCATCCAGCCAACCGTTCAAGGTCGAAGCGGAATCTATCGCTGTGCCTGGTGCCGCAATAAAGAATCCCGAAACTGTTCCTGTCAGTGTCACTGTGAAGTTTGCTACCGAAGTTCGTCTGAATGCGAATGTGTAGTATTGTGCTCCAGATCTACCTGTTGCCAGGTCTGGACCTGATGGGAGATATCCCGAACTTAGATCTGTTGTGAAATGTTTGATTGAACCGGTGCTGGAAGCACTTGGTCTGACTATTGCTTCGTTGGTTCCTGCCACTGTGACTGCTCCGGACCATGCATGATCGGTGTAGTAGTTGGCATTTGACGAGTCAAACAGTGATGGAGTGTCACCTGACAAGGAACCAAATCCCGCAATTCGCACAGCATCATCGTCATACGTGGCTCCAAGGGAGTCGCTGACAACAATGCCACCCTGATCTTTGTTAAGACCTCCCGGTGTTGCTGTGAAAACTTGTATTTTTGTTGATGTTTCTGAATAAGATCCTGTACCATTAGCATTTTTACTCCTTGCTTTGATAGTTTGGATACTCATAATAGGACTTGATGTTAGGGGTACCGTTAAGTCGCCCAAGGTATAAGCGGATGCTACTCCTGTGTCTGTATTAGGAATCCCGCCTGTCAAGAATGAACTTGTGCCATCAACATTGGCATAAGTGAAATTTAAGTTGGAAATAATTGACCCAGAAGTTGATTCCTGATTGGTTCCGGGATCAATTTCGTGCGGATCAACAATGTCTGCATAGGCCTGTCCAGTAAAATTAGCAACCGAGGTGCCTGACACAGTGAGACTGGGTGAACTGGTGTCATAGTACGGTATTCCCGACACATATTCGTATGTACCCGCGACATTTTCTGTCACAGTACCTATTGTAGTGGTAGGTGTTGCGGTTATGTCATCCCTAACAACATGAACTAGATTTGTGTTTCCGGTTGTTGTGTGCTCAAGTCTCTGAGCATTTACGCCAACTGTGTATCCCGACAATGCTTTTGTAATTCTTGCCGAGGCAACAAGATACAGTCTTTGAGGATATGTGGCTACTACCGTGTCATAATCCACGTTGGATGTCACGACAAGACTTGTGAATGTGCCTGTTTCGTTTTCTGCTGTGGTGAATGCCTTTGATCCATCCGCTGAGGCATTGATTGCCGCTGACAGTGTGCCTGTGGCGCCGTTGTAAAAATTGGTCACGGTGTTTGTGTCAATTGTTCCCGATGTATACCTTCTGGCAGTTGTTGTATTCAAGGAATCACCCGCAGTCAACGTGGCGAATGATGATGTGTTGTCGTCAAATCCTGCACATAATTTTGGCGAAGTGCCCTGAGCCGAATCACTCAAAGTTAATGATTTAGTTGACAGGTCGGCGGGTGCCGCCGGCACTGCCTTCATTGTCCACGTGATGGTTTCTTCGTCGTCTTGTTCTATAGTATCTGGAGTACCATGTGCTCTGAATCTCGTTGTAAACGCACCATTACTTGTTCCTGTGAAATTTTTGTCAAGCGTGGCGGCTATAGTTCCCGCGGATGCTCCGTCTTCCACTATGTTTACAATGTCAGATGAATCATCAAAGTAGTCATAATCATAGTCGTCGGCGTTCTGTGATGTGTTTGTGAATCTAGCAAGTGCTCTGTTGTTGCTGTCCAGGTCTGTTGTGTCATACAATGTGTATTGGTTATCACCAGATCCGGTTGAAACTGTCACAGCAGTCGCGGCAATATTTGCTCTGACATCCGGTTCAACGATAATGTTCATGTTATATGTGAAAGGTGAATTGGAGTGTCCGTTAGCCAAACTTAAACTGGTTGTGTATGTCTGTGTCGTGCCACCGGATTGCTGTCCTGAACTCAAATTAAATGTATTTGCGATTGTATTTCCTGTGTCACCCGATGCTCCTGATCCAACATTGACGTTGGTATTGGCATCACCTTCTCCAAAATTCCAGGTGTAAATGTTTGACGAAAATGTCGATTGTGGTCCTGGATTTGTTGCTGTGTCGTTCGTGAATGTGACTGGAAATCCCGAAGTGCTTTCCTCATTTACTCCTCTAATAGTAGAGTCAGTGACAGAATATTCCACAGTGTGATCACTGTACACATCAAAATTTTTATTTTCAGTGGCAGGTATCACGGCCGGGTCTGCTGTCGAGTGAGTGAGAAGTTTCAAAGTGATTGTGTATCTTGTGTCTCCGCTCCCTGTACCTATACTTGAACCATCATCTGCCGCTGAGTTGTTATAGGTATGAGATAATCTAGAACCAGATACCCCTCCCGCCGCTGAATCAGAGGCGATTGTGCTCGTGGTTGTATCTCCCCAGTCCACTTCATAGGTAACTGTGGCCCCGTTTGTGTTTGTGGTTGTGTTTTCCAAATAAACTGTTGCCCCGTTGTCGGCGGAAGTTATAGGTGATCCGCCCGATGCGGCCGAGTACATGAAAAAGTTTACAACAGGTTCTGCTGTAGCCACTGTAATATAATTTGTCCTTGTTGATGTAGCAAAAGATCCCGACGAGTCGGTTACTGCCGCATCGTTTTCAAATGCTTTAACTGTGACTGTGTACGGTGATCCCGAATTTTCTGCGTAGGTGTGACTTGGTGTTGAATCCGATGTTGCCGTTGTAACGTCGCCGTCTCCCCACGTGATTGTGTATCTAGTGTTTGCTCCTGCTGTCGGTGTGGTAGTGATTGTTAGGGTGACTGTGTCGTTCAAACTGATAGATGTTTGGTCAGCGACAAACGAAACAGATTTCAAATATGTTCCTGCCCTGATATTGTCCATGGTCTCGTTTAAATCGTCGATTGCCTGTGTAACCGACGTTGTAGAGGTAAGTCCTAGATAAGCACCATCACCAAACGTTGAATCATCGGGTAAACGGAGTTCGACGTTGTCACCTGTAACACCGCTTGATGACACAGAAGAAATTTGATCGTCAACATATTTTTTTGTTGTTGCATCCGCGTCTGCAACTGGCTCACCTATCTGTAGTTTTGCCAATGTGACGTTAGAAAAATCTGTGACAGTTGATCCGTCTTGCGGAGTCGTGCCTAACCGGAATTTATCTACCGTTTCGTCCCAATAGAAGACAGCGTCGTCGAGGGCGTCTCCTCTGTTGATCATTATGCCGGCATCTGTTGCCGCTGAGTTATTTTTGTTCAAGACAATGATATTGTCTTCCACTTCTAAATTTTGTGTGTCCAACTGTGTGGTTTCGCCTTCTACAATAAGGTCTCCCACAACAGTCAAATCGTTTTGTACTCTTACTGCTCCGTTGACATCAAGTGCGAAATTGCCCGGCGAATTTGTTTTGATACCGACCCGATTGTTGTCTACATCTATGTATAGTAAATCCGTTTGGAAGGCTATATCTGTTGCTCTCAACAGATTAGATTCTAATAGATCTCCACCAATTTTATTAAATGCCATAATACTACTTTCGTATTTACCAACATATCACATACCTATGGATCAATCAATAAATACTCTTATTATGGCACTCAAACCTATCAACATCCAACAAAAAATCACCGCTAAATCTGTCAAGGTGTCTGACATAGATTTTAAAAAAGATTCCATCTCTGGAGACGTGATCAACGGGGGCACAATCACAAATTTTTCCAGCACCGGTATCAAAGATTCAGCAACACACAACATATTAGAAATCGCAGACGACGTAACAAATATCAACAATGATGTTTTTATTCAAGGCAAGATAAATTGCCAAACTCTACAATATAATCGAGCTCAAGTGCCTGTGTTGGATGTCAAAGAAGCACTGAGAATTGATGGCAATGAAGTTGTATGGAGAACCAAACTGGGCAAGAGTGTCAAAGAAAGTTCTCTGACCAAAGTTGGTGTGTTAGAAAATTTACAAGTCAAAGACACTTTATATGTAGCGGATGGAAGAGTGGGAATCAACACCACAGTACCATCTAAAACATTTGCTGTCGATGCCGAAGGAGTCGAGATCGTTATCGGCAGTGATGATGCTACAGGATTTGTAGGCACACACGAAGCACGACCGTTTGCCATATCAACCGATGATACCAAAAGAATTGTAGTTGCAACAAACGGCAAGGTATCATTTGAAAAAGATGTAAATGTTAAAGGTCGATTAGGAGTTGGTATACAAAACCCCGATCACGACCTAGAGGTCGCTGGCAACATCGCATTTCAAAATAGGATTTTTTCTTCCGCTTCCGGCATACCAACAACGGGCACATGGACCAAGGGATCTATAGTTTGGAATTCAGAACCAGACATAGGCGAAGTGTTGGGTTGGATCTGCATCAAAGGCGGTCAGCCGGGTGCTTGGAGATCATTCGGACACATCAATTAAGCGCCAATTGAATCAAAACCGTGAAGTATAGTGATAAGGTGTGAGTTGTCTATTGAGTTGTCTGCCGGTGGAGCAGAACCAAATGTTATTGTTGTTCCAGACACAGAATAGTTCGTGCCCGGTATTTGATATACACCGCCAACGAAAACCAAAACGTCCTGTTGATCCGTAACCGATAGACTCATCGTGAAAGCCACAGTTGAACCGTCGCCTGTTAGGTTGTCTTGTGTGATTGTTGCCGGAGCAGAGTTGGCAGTTGAAATATTGAACCAACCATTGTCGTAGGCTTGTAGAGTGCCTGTCTGTGTATTGTAGATCAATTGCCCATTGATGCCCGATGGTCTCTGATCAGAAGTCACCGGCGGTACGCTGACTGCAAGAGCTCCGTGGTCTAGCTCTCTGTTTTTCAAAAGCCTGCCCATGATTATAATCCTATTGTTGAGATTGTTGCATTGAACTGCGCCGCAGAGTCTGGTGCTTCGATGTAGATCGCATCACCGTTTTCAAGAATTAATTTTTCTGTGTCAACGATGTATGTGTCCTGTGCTGGGACCAACACGTTGTTGTAAATTTTAAAGTTTTCTGAAACAGAGTCTCCTGACGGAACAACATATATATTAATGTTACCGTCTGATGAAGATTTGTTTGTGACATAAATCACTGTAACTGCCGTGTCTGCTGAGGCCGTGAAAGCGGCTGATGCCGTGTTTGCTGTGACTTGAAAATTTGTAATAGCCATATTTTATCCTAACGCAATTGCCAAAGCAGTTGCTTTCTTTTTACTTATCAGTTCTCCCTCTGAACCAGAGCTGATGTTTGAGTTAATGAAGTATAATCCTGTGCCGCCACCTGCCGCTGTTTTGTTGTATAATTTGGTTACTGTTGTGGCTGTTGGTGTTGAAGCGGCGCCCGAGAATGTCAATACATCCTCGATCACGACCGATCCTGTTCCGTTTGCTGTTAATGTTAAATCTTGATTTGATCTATCGGTTGAAATTGTGTCTATCCCGTTTAGATCTCTATCCAAAGTTATTGTCACCGTATCTGATTCGGTTGCCGCTGTTGAAATATTTGAACCACCTGCTATTAAAACACTGTTTCCTGAAGCAACATCTACAACAGCAGAATCATCTCCTCTGAATCCTATAGCAAATCCTCCGCCTGAAACCTGTGAGTCAACATAACTCTTTGATGCGGCGTGATTAGAATCTGATGGTGTTGTTGCAACTTTGATATTTGCCAAAGTGAAGGCGCCGTCCTGTATCTCTGTCTTGATAGTTGATCCGTCCGCAATATCTACGGTTGGTGTCGTTCCTATCCTGAATTCGTTTGAACTGGCATCATAGTAGAGAACCGCGTGGTCCGCCGTGCCCTGATTGAATACAATTCCAGAATCTTCTATACCCGCTGTGGAGTTGTTTCTGTTCAATTCCATGAATTGATCTTCGACTGTGATATTTGTGGTGTTTACAGTTACCTCAGTGCCGTCTACTATTAGGTCGCCCTTGACTCTTGTGAACTTTGAATCTAAAATTACCGAGTTGTCACCAGTAAATCCTGTGCCGGTCTTGATTGTGTAATCACCTGATGTTCTGAGAGTCTTTGCCATTTGTGTTATTTATGTGGAAATGGGGGAGTGCAAAATCTCCCCCATAAAGCACGTGTCTTGACTATTAGTGAGTTCTAATGTCAATGTTTCCTTTGTTACTAACTTGACCTTCGTCCGCGGACTCAGATGTTTGTAGCGTGTAAGGTACCGTTCCTGTAGTCGTACCGTCTGACTGAACATAGTGAATAGTGCCGTTGTAGAACTTCTCCACGTATGCCACAGTCGAGTCGTCAAGTATGACTTTAACGTTGAATGTGTCGTTATCTGTAAGTGTTGCTTTGGCAACCAGTTTCATTACTGTTTCAGAAGAATCGTTCAAGTGAATTTTGAAACTTCTTGAACTTCTCTGAGACACGATGTATGAACCTGTACCAGTCACGTTTGAATCACCAGTTCTGTAAGTTGTTACAGCCAGTGTTGCAGTTGATCCTGGATTGAAATCAGATAACATTCTTGATTTTTTGATCGGTCTTCCCATTTGTTTTCTCCTTCTTAGGAGTCCAATCCCAGTTCTCCTGGGTACGCGGTTTGTTTCCGCATAAGTCTCCGACACTGTGTCGAAGCACGTTTGAACTGTTGGTATTTATACTATATGTGTTTGATTTTATCCTGGAGTAATTTGGCATACTGTTGTACGCCATCATTGTTGGGATGCAGGTCGTTGGGTATTAGGAAGTCACGATCTTCACACCATTTGTAATGCACAGTGTCTTGATCATGTAAATTGAAAAAATAATTTTGGTCTATCGCATCAATTATGTTATTAAGATAGGATTTAGGTTTTCTAACAACACTCTGCATTCCGTTGTAAAAATAATAAGGTATGTCATTCTGTTTTAGGTAGTTCTGCATATCCAACACAGAGTTATAAAAGTTGAATGCCGTCCATTCCACAAGGTCAGCATCTGTAAAAATCTTGGAAGTGGATAGATGTTCTCGTACAATGTTGACGGTATTCATTTTCAGATTGTTGTTGTCTGATTTCTTGATATAGTCGAGTCTACCACCGTAACTAAATTGTACAAGGGCGAACGTATCTTTTTTGCGTTCTGGATACTTTTCATAAAAAATTTTTGTATTGGCGATTATCCTAGTGTTACCGGAACTGGGTTCTGCTATGTTTAAATGTTGCAGTTGCTTGTAATTGGCAATTTCCTTTCCTACACAGGTATGGATACCCAAATGAGGTCTGGGAATACTAAAACTGCATCCTGATGACAAGAGATATTTCACAAAGATATTTAAACAACGGAGAGCGATAGAAAAAATTATTCAACCGCCCTCCGCGGATATGTGCTTTTAGATTTTTATATTATTTCCTGTTGTAGATATGATATAAAATCCAAATTGCTACAAGTCCCAACAGACCTTGATCTGAGAAACCTTGCACAACGCCCTGGATATTTCCTATTACAGAAATATTTGGCCAGAACGGAACACCTTGACCTTTGAAAAGGATCTCTAATACGATCCCCAACGCGATAAGACTAACTCCCACGTCGGCGATGGCCTTGGCCCATCCTTTTACTTTCATCATGATATCCATATTGGACCTCCCTTGTACGATTCTTGTTGAATCGGTAAAATATTTAGAACAGTTTTTTATTGATTAAAACATATTAAATTGTTTGTGCTTCGTATGACCAAGAAAAAAATGCCATTAACTACAAACAAAATTCTTTATACAACAGATAATCATATTGATTGTATGACTTGTGCCATGAGATAAATTTTTCATCAAGATCTTTTTTTGTTATGACTTTTTTATAACTAGATCCTCCTTCGTTGGAATTGAGTCTTGGTTCTGTGTCCACTTTCAGTATGGCAGACAATTCAGTCCAGGATTCTTCAAACCTATCTGAATCAAAAACCTTGGCGAATTTTGTTTTCAGGCATTGTCTCACGCCCTCATATTTTTCTTGGATGGGGGCATTGACGTCATTGCTCATGTATTTGCCCCATAACCAAAGCACCATGAAATTTCCTGCCATCTGGCTCAGGTGTTCAGTGAAATCTTTTGAAAGTTCGTGACCGTAATTGCAGTCATAGTTGAAATGACTGATGTCTCTCGCCAGTGGTTCTCTTAACCAAGTGTAGTGGGTTCCCGGCTGGGCGGATGTGGTGTAATGTCCACACACGATAGAGGCATTGCCTTCTGTCCTTGGCTGTTTGTGTGTTCTTAAAAATGCCTCTTTGATCGGTTGGTTGGGATCAAATCCGGAATCCTCAGACACCCTGTAAAATCTCATGTCGCCGAATAGAGGATACACTACCATGGTGCTTCCTTTTGGCAGTTGACCTGCGTGTTCTCTGTGTGCCAATCTAAGTTGCAGTGAAGATCCGGCCGTCTTTGGTATGTGATGAAAACAGTATTCCATACTGCTATTTTATATTATAGCGGAAAAGAAGTCAAAAAAAAGGGCGACCGAAGCCGCCCTTTCTGAAAATTGAAGTAATGATTACTTGAATTTTAAGTTTGTGCTGTTAACACCTACTAATCCAACGTAGTCAGCCGCGTTACCAAGTGAAGACGCAGTGTTTGTTAACTCTACGTATCCGTATCTTGTTAAGAAGCCTACTACTGGTTCGAAAGTAGATGGATCTAACACAACGCCTGATGACATTAAAGGAATGTAAGGGCAGTAGAACGCCGGAGCGTCTGCCTCACTAGCACCTTTGTAACCAACTAGTATGCTTGTGTTGTCTGAAGCATATGCGTCAACGTATACTCTCATAGAAGCGTTTAACGTACCAACAAATTTTGTGTTAGTAGGTGCTTCGAAAGTACCTTCAGTTGATCTAGCAAATGCTGAAGTTGTAGCAGATTGAAGAATAGTTAAAGCAGTTGGAGATACTACAGCGTAGTTTCCAGCGCCTCTTCTTTTTCTTGTTGCGATTTTGTTTGCATCTCTGTTGATTAACACAGCCAATGCCGCGTGTTCGTCACCAACGAATGTTGCTGTACCAGATACAGCAGATTGGTCAAAAGTCTCAGAAGCCGAACCGGCTAATGTTCTTAATGAACCAATGATCTCTTGGTCGATCTCAGCAGTGATCTCTTGAGCTAATGCCGCCATGATTTCTGCTTCTACATCGATACCTTGCTGTGCTTGAGCATCTTGAGCCGCTTCGAAAGTCCATCTAGCACTTAATTTTCTAGATTTCGCTTCAACCGGTTGTTTCAAGATTTGGATCGATAATCTCTTACCAGGAGTACCTTCTAAAGATGCTGTAGAAGCCGCTTTAGGAGTTGTGTTGTTCTGGTTACCAGAGTATGCTTTCGCAATTTTGAACGGAGATAATGCTTCTTCACCAGCAGTTGTGTTTGAAGCAACTGTGTCTGCATATCTTATTCTTAATGTGTGGATTTGTCCTACAGGACCAGACATTGGTTGTACACCTACGATCTCGTTAGCGATCACAGTTGGCATAACCCTTCTGATTACTGGTAGGATAACCCTGTTTAGAGTAGCAACGTTACCTGCAGAAGTGGCACCAGCAGTTGCCTGCTCAGCCAAGTACTTCTTAGTGTTCTCTAAGACTACATCCATAGTCTTTTTCTTGTTGCCTTCTAAACCTTCTGTTAATGCGGCTTTAGTTTCGCCCCATTTTGATTCGAATAGTTCTGACATTATTCGTTTCCCCTTTAGTTTAGTTTGTTGAGAGACCCGCTAATTTACGGAACTCTATCATTTCAGCATCTCCTCTTTGGGATCTTGGAGCACCTGTTTTGTCGCCTGACGCTTCAGAAATAATTCTCTTTGCTTTGGCTACTGGTGCGTCCTCCATCACAGCAGGAAGATACTTGTCGTAAGCAGATTTTAATTTGTCAGTTTGAGTTGACTCTAACAACTGACTCATAACTTCTGCCTTGTCTTTGCTCAAAGGTTTGAGCATCTCAGCCATCGTCGCCTTACGTTCCATCAAATCTTTTTGTTGAGAAATTTCTCTCTCTTTAGATTCAATCACCGTTTTTGCCTCTTCGATGGATTTCTCGGCGTCTTTTAACTTAAGAGTGGTTTCATCCACAACTTTCATTAACTTCGCAGTCTCAGATTTCTCATTTAAGTAAGAAGCCTGATACTCAGAAGCGAACGCCTCGAAAATTCTCTTACCAAAGTTGATTTCTCTAGCAGATGTGATGTCTTCTTGAAGTTGGCTGATTTCTTCACCTAACTTTTTAGTAACAGCATTCTCTACCACTTTGGCTGATTTCTTAATGAAAGATTCTTTTAATTTTGCCAATTGTGCTTTGGCTTCTTTCACTAACTTAACTTTAGTCTCAACTACACCTTTTTTGTCTTCTGAGAATTCTTTGATTTCTTTGGCAAGAGCGTTTACAACAAACTCTTCCAATTTAGCAAAATTCTCACCAACAGTTTTTCTGTCGCTGTGTAGTTCTTTAACTTCGTTTGTCAATCTATCAAGTACAAATGCTTCCATTTTTTTAGAATGGTCGCCCATTTTGTTCTTGTAGTTCGTTTTTTCAACAGCAAGTTGTTTTCTGTCTTCAACGAATTTGCTGATTTCTTCGCTCAACTTATCAGTCATCATCTTGTCAATTGCTTCGATCATGTTTGATTTGTCGTGCTCGTATCTTTTGGCAAACTCTTCTCTCAGTTCAGCAGTCACTTGCTCTCTGTTTTCCTTTATTTTTGAATCCCACGCTTCTTCGATTGACTTTTTAGTATCTTCTCCGATAACGCCTGACTCAACTAGTTTTGTTATAGCATCGAACATTTTATTTCAAGTCCTTTATTATGTTGGTTAGTGCCTCTTTGAGGTATTTTTGTGCTTTTTTGTCATTTGCAACTTCTGCCGCCAGACCCTTGGCCACGATTCCACCTCTTGTATTCATTAGGTGTTCGTAAATTGGCGTAGGGTAAGCACCTGGTGCCGAAGGTTGGGCCACAACATCGACTGTGATGATTTCAAAGTCTGAAACTTCGCCGCCACCGTATTCGGAAATGTTGCCACTTCCTCTTGACGATACGCCCAGTTTCACACCTGATTCCAACATAGTCTTGACAAGTTGACCCATCGGTGTTGGCAGGATTTTCATCTTGCCGTATCCATTTGGACCGTCCATCCACATCTCAGTAATCATATGAGACACACGGTCCAAATTAATTTTTAAATCGTCTGGATGATCCACTTCACCTAGTACGCTGTAACCAGAACTGATCTGATCATTGAGTGTTTTCACTGCTTTTTGAATTTCATTAACAGGATAAACTCTTTGATTGGCATTTTTGATGCCGCCTTGAATACAGATCCCCTTCATGTACAAATCCTTGCCGTCTTTTCCCTCGTGCAAAACCTGTACTCTAGCCTGATCAAAGGTTAAGTGTTCTCTAAGATATAATGACATCCCGACCTTCTCCTAAAATCTCAATTAGTTCGCTTTTGCGTTAATTGGAGATTTTGCTGATTTGTCTGAACCATCGGCAGTGTTAGCCTTCTCTTGCTTCTTGAAAGAAGTAGATTTGTCTTTTCCGCCTGTGTTTTCAAAGTCACCTGCCATTTTTTGAGCAGTTGGAGCCGGTCTTCCTTTGTCTTCTGCTCCGCCTTTTGCTATGTTGGCAGTAGTACCACCTGCTGATTTAACAGATGAGTTAACTGGTGATTTTGCGCCTTTGTCTGAATGGTCTGCGTTATCCGCCGACTTTTGGATTTTGTATTCATCCATTTTTTCTTTTTTCTTGTCGTCGTGTTTCGCTTCCATTGGCTGTGTTTGGTCAGCAACCGGTTCCAATGATTCTTCTTTGTCCATTTCTGGTTCCATTTCTGGTTCCATTTCTGGTTTGTCATTGTCGCCAGCCATCATTTTTTCGAATTCTGCTTTTAGTTCGTCTAAAGCGTCTTCTAAGTCAGAAACTCTTTCTTCAGTGTCTTCAGCATCATCGCCTGCTTCAGCATCGGCATCCATTTCGTCACCCATGTCGTCAGCGGCCTGTTCTGCTTCACCTTCTTCTTCAGCCGAAATGTCTTTCACTAATTCATCAGTAGCGTCGCCACCAACTTCTTCGATTGACTCTTCTTCTGTAGTTTCAGATTCAGTTGCTTCGTCTTCGATTTCAACTTCTTCACCGACTTGTTCTTCTTTGATCTCTTCTGAAGTTTCTTCTACTTTTTCTTCTGAAGTTTCTTCAACTTTCTCATCTTTTGTAGTTTCTTCTACTTTTTCTTCTGTAGTTTCTTCTACTTTTTCTTCTGCTTTAGTCTCGTCTGTTTCTGCTAACCCTTCGTAGATGTCTCTTGACTTCTCTACAACGATTTCGTGGAATAAAGATTCCGCTTTTTCGTTTTCTTCATTGATTAGCAATTCTAATAATTGTTCAAATTTATTTGACATTGCACGTGCTCCTTTTAGATTTGTACTTTAAAGTGTAGGTATTTACTATGACCTTGCGAAAATGGTGGCAAAAAGCGGCCAAAAAAGGTTATTTTTTCTAGATTTTTATCTGTAAGTTATATATCTTGAGAAATTCTTCGATATGTACGTGCTTAAAGTTCTGATTGAATTCCAAATCATGGGGTTTGAAGCCATTGTTAGGAACAACTCTATGGAAATTTATTTTAGGAAAATCCTGTAGCACCCGTTTGGTTTGGTTCATCCAGTTGCCGTAAAAAGTCGCTGTGTCTACGGATTTTTTGTAATTTCGTGTGTCTTTGAACACATTGTTGAACATATAATTTTTGTTTTTACTATTATTAATGTGTCCTTGATAGTCGAAACCTAACACATATATATTGTCAAACCCTTGTTCCGCCGCAAACCTAAGTGCTGTGGGGCCGCTGGACCATCCCAAAGACGGCTGAAACCAGTTGCAGTGGTCCAGTATTTTAGGATTTTTGTCATATTGATGATTGTAATTGGACCAAACTGGGTTTTTGACAGCATAATCTGATTCAAAAATTTCAAATATCATTTTTGGGTCAACTGCTATAAGGAAATCAGGCGTCTCTGTTCTGTAGACACCGTTACAGGCGAACACCTTGCCGTGTTGCTTAAGGTCGTTTATGAGTATGCCTTTACGGGATTCGCCGTTTCCTAGTACAAATGCTGTGGTCATTACAGAGATATATTATCTTCTGCCTGTGGTTGAGCATACATCTTTTGAACAAATTCGGATTCTGCCTTTTGTTCTTGGTCGTGATGCTCCGAGGCCAATCTCATTTTGTTGATGTCTTTGAGTGTTAGCCTTGTTTTTCTAGTGTCTTCTGAGTCTAGTATGGAAATATCTTGGTCAGCGTCGTAATTTTTCTGTTGTTCAAAACCCGATTCACCATATCCAAACATTTCATTTAGTTTCATAACAATATTTATTACGTTGTGCCTCCGCCACCGGGGGTTGTTCCTGGTGTGCCTGTGTTACCGGTCGGTCCTGCCGCTCCGGGGGTTGCTCCCGGTCCACCTGGTTCGGGTGCCTCGGCGTCTGCTGTAGGCTCTTCAAATTGATCTAGATCGGATGAAATGTTCGACTGACTCACTCCTGCCGATCTCATCTGTGTTGATTTTGTCTGTTGTTTCTGTGCCACATTGTTTTCTTGTGCCCATAGTTCCGCATTTCTTGCCATTTCCTCTTCAGATAATCCCAAGAAACGTTTTAGAGCAAATCTTTTACTCATATATGGCAGTTCTGCCACTTGAGTGAATGTCTGGACTCTGGCCTGGTCCATTTCTGTCTGCCTGTATTGTGCGAAGTTTTGTGGCGGATTCATTTTGATTTCAAACATAGAGTTATCCAATGTGTAACCTTTTGCTTTGATCCATAATTTAAACTCTTCGTCAAATATGGGTGCTACCATTGACTGTAATCTTTGGCAATATTTGTTAAATCTCAATTCTTGGATGTATGCTGTTCCTACTCTTCCATCATTGAATGATTGTTGCGAATCGTCTGGTCCAGTGGGCAGGTAAGAACTCGGAATCCTTAAACCTCTGAAAAGTTTGTTTGTAAAAAATTTTAAGTCATCAATCTCACCTAGATTAGTACCGCCTGGCAGTGTGTCAACTTTAGATCCTCTACCTTCTGCTGTTTGTGGAAAGAAGTAATCCTCGTTGATACTCATTGGGTTATATGTGGCGTCCACGTAGTTTACACCACCCGATGTTGAAGGAATTCTTCTTTGGTTGATTTCGTTTTTCACTCTCTCGACGAATTGCATTGCCAAGTGTGTTGGCATATTACCCACATCAATATAAAACACTCTTCTTTCTGGCGCTCTCTGTACCCTGTAGATGATTATGGCATCTTCCAATAATTCTTTTTGTTTGTAAACTTTGAAAATCTGTTCTAGTATGGATTGTCCAAACGGAAACAAGTTGTCTAGACCATCTGACATACTCATGTGAACCACGTGTTCGGCGTTGATCGCATACTGATTCATGGTACGATAGAATCTTCCACCTTGTCCGCCGGCGGCGCCGGCACCCGAATTGATGTTGTATCCGTATCCAGCCGACGAATAGTTTGCGTGATAAGGACCGGATGTTGTGCCTGTACCACCATACACCTGGTTTGGTGTAACCTGTGTGGCACTCAATCTTTCGAGGTTTGGATTTATGTCTCTTACAATATATTGTTCCGGTTTTTTGCCGTCTGATTCATTTACAATAATTCTGTCTACCTTGGCGGCATCGATGTACAACCACTTGTTTGTTTCCGGATCTCTGACAAAGAAACAGTCTCCGTATTTCAAAACATTTCTAAAAATTCTAAATGCTCTTTTCTGAAAGTGATTTGTTTTTGTCCATTGCTGTAACGCTTTCTTCAACAGTTTGACTTCCGATTCAACAACATCATCTTTGAAAACGATGTCAAATGGTGTTTCGTTTTCTTGATTGGTTTGTGTGCAGAATTCTGCCAAAATATCAAGAGCGGCATTTACTTCTGAGTCAGTGTCCATTTGGTCGTACTGGAAATACCTCTGTATTCTGTTAGGGTGTCCTGTGTACACGTCCGGTAGATAGGAACTGTAGTTTCTTTTAGCGAACTGGGGATTTCTGTCACCTGCTATGGGCGACATATTAGCATCTTTAAAATATTTTTTCCAAGCCATACGTTATATTATACCTTTTTCACGAGCAAAGATCAAGAACATTATTGGATTATTCCTCCCAATGCTTTGATGTTACTGATTGTTTTACCAGTGTTATCTGCTGTTTTGACTGTTGCCGCCGCCACTGTTGATAGATATCTCTCCACTTTTTTATTTGTTGTTATTAATTCTTCAAGGTACTTATTGTTTTTGATCATATCCTGATCCACAACACTTGTAACTGCTTCTTCCTGGATAGCATCTGCCACTTTTTTGGCGGTCTTGGCCGGCAGTACCATTTCGCCTCTGTGAACTTTTGTCAGAGTGTCTTTGGTTTCAAGCAATCTGCCTGTTTCACCGTCGGTACCTGTCAATCTGCTGTCAAACGAACCTCCCATCATCTGGCCAATTATGGTACCTATCACAGTACCAAGGGCAGTACCTAACGCTGTGCCTATAGGTCCACCGATAAATGTACCCACGGTTCCGCCAATCGCGGCACCAATTGCTCTGGCCGCCATCCTGCCTCCCAGGTAACCGGCCACTCCTCCTGCTACTCCTCCAACACCTCTTGCTCTTGTCTCCTCGTTAAAGATCATTGAAAGACTGCTCAAGATCGTAACAATCGATGCCAGCGGACCTGCTATCCTCGTAAACAGTCCCAGCATGGTGCCTGTTGTTCTCATGAATGTGCCGGTGATGCCTTTCATGAAACTTGTGAGGCTGGTTTGTCCTATCCTTACACCTGTGGCTATGATCAGTATCTGGGCCGCTTTGTCAAAAAGATATTTGCCTGCCAACGCTCCCACGAATCCCCCGGCCACAACTCCCGGAAAGTCCTTGCTGAAGTTTGCCAGGGCGTTGCCTATCATGATGAATCCCTCGTTGGTTCCTCCGACCAGTCCACTGACAAGTGGACCCAGTCCTATCAGGATCGATGTTTGTATCGTTTCGAACCCTGCTTTCAATCTCTTCGCGGATTCATTAAATTCTGCTAAATTTTTTGTCAAACTTTCTTGTGCCAGCAGTTGTTCTTCGGATGCCTTGGCTGTGTCCAAGGTCAATGTGCTTAATGGCAAGAAGGCATTGGCTAAATTTTCTAGTCCTCCGCCCAACAATACCGCAGGTTCATTGAATTGTGATCTGAAATTTCTAGCCCCATCTCTCAGGGTTGTCAGCACCTGGTCGATTCCTATCTGTCCCGATCGGAATGCCAACACCGCATCACTGAATCCTGGCACCAATGCCGATGCCTGTTGCGACAACTCGTCAAACTGTACACCTGTTGCCAGGAAGTTTTTCAGGCTGGTGCCCAGTGCCGGATTAAGTTGGCTCACTGTTGCCACTAATTGTTGGCTGGCCATGGCCTGTTTTTCATCCAGACCTTGTAGATATGTTTGAAATATGGCATCTGCGTTCTGTCTTTTTATTTCTTCGTCTAACCGTTCTCTCTGAATACCGGTCAATCTTGTCAGTCTGTCCAGTTCCTTGGCATATGATATAGTGTTTGCCGTTATCTCTTGATCGGAAAGTCGTTGGAATCTCTGTTGAACTCTTTGTATGTCGAGATAGGTTGTTAAAAATTCGTTTAGGTTTTCTGTGGTCAAACCCAGAGCGGCCAACTGTGGTATGCCTTGCGTTCTCAGTTGTTCTGTAAACCTCGTCAACGATGGTATGCCTTGGTTGACTGTTCCAAACAATGCGGCAAGAGTGACTGCGTTCGAAGATGTGAGGTCAACGAATTCCAATAGAGGCAATCTGGCATCTGCCGCGGCCTGTCTAAGCCGTATTAGACTTTGTCCAAAATCGGCTCCTTGGCTGGAAAGGGCTCGGAATATGCCAATGTTGAAATCAAAACTGTTGGCCAGGTCATTGAAGTTACCCAATAGAGGCATTCCCTCGAATGCTTTGGTAAAAGTGCTGAAGGTGTCGGCACCTTTCCTGCCAGAATCCGCAAAACCTCTGATCGCTTTCTCTGTTGTGTCCAGCACTCGGGACACAATTCTATAGGCCCTTGCATTTCTTGTAAGCCCTTCGGTTGCTTCCTCCGCCTGGAGCCTGAATTTTATCAACTGCTGTTCAGTGGCGCCGTGCTGTTTGGCTAGGTCCTGGAGTGACCTGATCTGTTTTTTTAGTTCTTCCTTGAACTGTTCGGGAGCCCTGTCGAGCAGATTCCTGGCCGAGATGCCGGAAGTGGGTATCCTGAGTGCCTTGGCAAACTCATCTGCTATTATTTTTGCGTCTTCTCGATCTATGGCCATACGGTTTTAAAAATCCATTATCTGCGCCTATATAAATATATAGACACACTGATACTTTTAGTGTATATTTATAGACAAAAATTATGACAGAAAACACAAAACCATTAAGCAAATATTACAGACAGCCGGCTGTGTACATCACATTGCCGTCACAGGGCAAGTATTTTGACGACAAGGGATTTGAAAAAACAGAGACAGGCGAACTGCCTGTGCTTCCAATGACAGCCAAAGATGAACTCAATTTCAAGACACCGGACGCACTCCTTAACGGGCAGAGCACGGTGGACGTGATACAGAGTTGTATGCCCAACATCAAGGATGCCTGGCAGGTAGTGAATCACGACCTGGACACCATATTGCTGGCCATAAGGATAGCCACTTTTGGTGAGACCATGGATATCGAGGCACCCGTGCCCAAGGCAAACGAGATGCAGGTACACACGGTCAATCTACCACAGATGCTTGAAACATTGAAGAACATAGATATCAAGGACGAATTTTCCACCAAGTCGGGATTCAAGGTCAAGGTGTCTCCGCTTACCTACAAGGAGTTGACAAAAAATCAATTGGCAACGTTCGAGCAACAGAAGATCTATGCCACTGTGTCGCAGACACAAATGGACGAAACGCAGAAGAGCAAGACATTTGCCGAGAGTTTTAGAAAGTTGAGTGAGTTAAACTTTGATGTGTTGGTATCCAGCATAGTCAGTATCACCACCCCGGACGGAACTGCCGTCACGGACAAGGAACAGATCAGGGAATTCATCAACAATGCCGATGTCAAGATAACAAATGACATACAGGAGGGACTGGGAGAACTGAGAACCCAGGGAAACCTCAAGCCTCTCACTGTCAAGGCCAACGAAGAGCAGATCAAAAAAGGTGCTCCTGCAACATACGAGGTACCCGTAACTTTCGATAACTCAAATTTTTTCGGATAAAACTTCTATCACTGTCGGATTCTGAAATTGTCACTTACCTCAAAGATCTCGAAAACGAAGGAAAAAATCTCAAACACGAGATACTGCGTATATGCTGGTATATGAGGGGTGGCGTCACTTACCAAGAAGCACTCAACATGAGCAACGAAGAACGCAAAATGTGTGCGGACATAATAAAAGACAATCTGGAAACAGCCAAAAAAACCGGTCAACCTTTCTTCTAGATTATAGTACAATATAATGATGATAAAAATTCAGGATAATTAAAGAATATGTCAGACCGAGATCTAGTACAGGAACTCCGTTACCACATCAAGGACCTCACCGACGAGAAGCAGTCCCTAAACACTGCCATTGCGAACAAAGAATCTCGTATCAAGCAGTTGCTCGTGAAACTGGACCAGGCCAACACAGAGACCAAGGCCTGTGCCAAAAAAATGGTGGAGGCACAAGAACAAGCATCAGTCCTGAAAGAAAAATTACAAAAACTTGAATCGATCAAGGAAAGAGTAAATCAGGAAGATGACATCGACGACACCAACACAGAAGATACAGCACTGGATCAATAATTTTGTGACCAAACCCAATCCGGTGTTTGGCAATCTACCTCCCTGTCCGTTTGCCCAGAAGGCCATGGTGGATCGAAAAGTGAAATTCGTCGAGTTGAACGACACGGACAACTACGAACAACTGTGTCAACACATCTTGGATTGCGATTTTGACGAGAAAGATGTTTTGGTCTTGATAGCGGAACCTGCCTGGTTCACGGCCGCACAGACCCAGCAGTTGGCCGAACAGTTGAACAACCATTTCATGGACAAAGACATTGTTGTCCTCGAGGATCATCCCGACGTGGAGGAATCGGTGAAGGGTGTGAAATTGAACAACGGTCATTACACACTGTTCCTGGCACAGAGATTGAGCAAACTCAACAGGTTCTCGAAGATGCTGGAGTCAGGTCCCTACTACCGGAATTGGTCTAAGACCTATCTGGAATCTGTGAAAGGTTGGAGATCTCGGAAATAGTCTGCACACGCGAATCTCGCCTGCACAACTTGTTGTACTGTTTACGGCTGGTGCTCCATTGTGTGCCGGTCCACCACTCAAAACCCTTGTACTTGCTCTTGTAGGCCGAACTGTTCTCGTAGCCACTGCCCAGCATATAGTAGTCCACTCCGGTGGTCCTCGCCCAGTTCAGTTCGATGTCCAGGGTGATGTGGCTGATGGGCAACGAGCAGGCGTGTATCACGCTCTCGTATCCGCTGGCCATTCCCTCCGAGAACCCGTATCCGTCGTCCCCGCCATAGCGTTTCTGTTTGGTGAAACCCACTATGTGGTCCGCACGGTCCACGTAGAAGATCATGAACTGGTCCCTGCGGTGGAAATTTTCAAATGGATTGTAGTCCGCGGTGAAATTTTTCTTTTTCATGTAGTCCCTGTATATCTTGGGCAGTCCCAACAGGGTCACCATCTCGTTGGCGTCTATTATCTTGAACTCTATCCTCTTGCCCTGGTATTCGTGCCTGGCGAATCTGGGTTTGTATGCCGAAAGGTCCACACGTGTGCTACGGCTCTGGTACCACATCTCCTTGCCATCCACGGGATGGTCCAGCGCCAGCCAACCAGTGGCGATCGCCTCTTCCTCTTCGTCCGGAGACACGCGGGCCATGGGATGGCACAGTACCAGATCCTGGTGTTCCTGTTTGCCGAAAAGGTGATTGAATATCAATTCCATGTGTTTCTCACAATACTTAAGGCCAAACAAAGATGGCTTACAGCCATCTGAAACTTCGCTTACGCTCGTTTCCTATTTCTTAATTTACGCTAAAGCAACAAAAAAACGTTTGCGCCTGCTGTGGCAGATGAGCAGTCACAATTCGGCTATTTCTAGCCGAACTGACTTGATCCCCGTGTGGCGAGTATCGCAGTCACCATGCAACGCTGTCGTAACCGGGCGGTTGTGCTGTACCCGTTCGCTTATTCATACAACGCGAGCCTGTCCAATCTATGCATGATCATCCTGGACGGACCTGGGGTTGCTTTTTGCTCAGAGCCCCATCGTTTTTGCCTTTCGCATCAAGGGATTCACCTGTCGCATTACTGCCGCATTTCCCTGCTCACTTCTGAGATGCTATGTGTGCCTAATGAAGTTTTTTTGTTTTGAAAAATAGTGTGCCTATCGCACTTGTTTATATGAGTTTTCTTTCCGAGTCAATCTTTTTGGCTTTAAATACCACGATGTCTTGGATTTACAAAGGAAACGCAGTGGAAGAATTACCAAAAGATTGTGAAGGTTTTGTCTATGAAATACTGAACAAAAACAATGGACGGAAATATATTGGTAAAAAACTGGCAAAATTCAAAAGATCAAGACCGCCGTTGAAAGGTAGAAAAAACAAGAGAAGGTTCAAGATAGAATCAGACTGGAGAGATTATTACGGCAGTAACGACGAGTTGCTCAAAGACATAGAGTCGCAAGGAACAAACAACATTGTAAGAGAAATATTATTTTTCTGTAGGACCAGAGGAGAGTGCAATTACATCGAGGCCAGAGAACAATTTTCCAGGAAAGTTCTTGAAAGCGACGAATATTACAACGGACACATAAGAGTTCGTATTCATGGTAATGTGATAAAAAAAGCCCCTACAAAAAAATTGTAGAGGCTTTCTAAATTGGATCCAATTAAAATAAGTTACGCAGACGCTGATTCTTTCGCCGCGTTTTTTACTTCTTGGATTTCTTTTCTTCTTGCTTTTATTAATTTGCCTAATTCTGCAAGTGCCTTTCTTGCTCTTGTGGCACTAGCCTTCACACCTTTATCTGTGAACTTTGAGTTCTCCTCAGAGTAGGTTTGAATTGTAGACATTATTTGATCATGTGTCTCAGACATTTTTGATCTCCTTTGTTATTCACGCTAATTAATTAACGTATGAACAATGATAGCACTAAATTCTTGGTCGAGTCAATACAAAAAACACCAATTACCAAAAAATCACAGTTTGTTTACCAAGAATATGAAAACTTTTTCGATGAAAAGATGCTGGAACACATCAATTCCAACGTTGACAATTTGGAAAAATCAAAACTTCGCGGGCAAGAAAACCAAAACAGGCACAAGGCAGACTATTCCAATTTGCTGGTAAGAGAATTGACAATAATTTTTTCCAACGCAAAACTTATAAAGGCACTGGAAGAGGCGTTTGAAACAGAGTTGACATTGTCCTCTTTGGACATTTGGTATGATCAACCGCCCTACGTATTGAAAACTCATGTGGATGACCCATCAATAAAGTTAAGCCTGCAGATCTACCTGTCTACAGGTGTGCATCCAGGCACTGCACTCCACTACAGCGAAGACGACATGCCTTTCAAAATTTTTGATTACAAGGTAAACAGAGGATACAGTTTGTTGTGCGGCAAAAATACCTATCATTCCACGGCCTATCCTGTAAAATCCGGCGATAGGAAGAGTTTGTACGTTAGGTATCAATAAGCAATGAAACGGTCTCTGGCAAGATCGTATATTTGATTTTTAGAATATTTCCAAGTATCTATATAATTCTTGAATTTTTGGGCCATGGTGTCGTAATCCTGTTCGGTGCCCATATGTCCGGGTTCGACTAGTTGGCAGTTTTCGTGTTCCATGTTGAATCTGTAAATCATAAAATTCATCACAAGTTTTTCTATACCATACATCATGTTTCCGGGTTGTTTCCAATTCAAAAATGTGCCTTGTTTGCTGGTAAAGAGAAAAACTTTTTTGGCCTTGGTTTTATAAATCAAAAAAAGTAAATTCTGATTGACCGATGGTGTGCCCGTGGCCGTGTGTATTACACAATCGTATTCACTTAATTTAGCAATATCTTTTATGTTACCCAGGTCAAGTTCGTTTTTGCCAAGATAATCACCGTTGAGGTATTTTTTTAGTTGAGAGGCAAACCTGCCGTTACCACCCGTGACTAGAGTTTTCATATGACAATTTCCACGTCATTGGCGTAATTTGTAAAACCGTTTTCTTTGATCACTTTAAGCACAGAATTGACCCTGCTTACCAGTTCGTCTTTGTGTGAGATAAGGAATATATTTTTTTGTTGTGTACGTGCCATTTCTTTTAGCACTGCCATTGAACTTTCCACGCCCGATGTATCCATACCTGCGTCTATCAATTCGTCTATGAACAGCAAGTTGATCTGTTGATACAGACTCTCCCATACGTCTCTGAATGCCCAGCTCATACTTAGAATCAATCTGTTCCTTTCGCCTCGACTCAAATTGTCAAAGTCTAATTCTCTGCCTAGCTCTTCTATCTGCACTGTGAGGTCGGATTGGAAAATTACTGTGTGTGGCAGTTTTACTTGACTGAGGTACCAAGCCAAACGTTGATTTAGATATGTTAGGTTTTGCTCTATTATTCTTGTTCTCACAAAAGAATCTTTCGCCGTCAGTAGTTTATATAAGAAATCCTGGTGTCTCGATAGGTCTTCCAACTCATTTAGTTTGGTGTAATCTATTTTCTGCAAGGCAGAATCTGTTAGGTCGTCTATCTGTTCTTGATAAGGATTTTCTTTTTTTTCTGTTTGCTCCAGTTGTCTTTTCAAATCCTTCAAGGTACCCTGATGATTGTATGCTTCATCGATTGAGTCATAAAAAGTGTCTGGTAAAGGACCAACATCACCTATTTTTTCTATCGAACTGTTTATTTCTTTCAATTCATTAGATAGTTTTTGTTCGTCTTTCTGTAGTTCTTCTAGATCGGTATTAAGTTTTTTTAACAGTTGTTGGTGTTTCTCGTCGTGCAGTGACTGTTCACAGGTTGGACACTTGGCATCATTTGCATAATCTATGTCTTTCTTTTTTAGATCCAGTTGTCTTACAGTCTTAGTAAGGCTATCTTCGTGGTATGCACGTTCTTTTTCAAGACTTCTAAGGGATTTGAGATCATCCTGTTGCTTTTGTATTTTTTTGTGTAGTTCTAGTTCGTTCTTTATATCAACCTTTTCCAATTCCTCAATAGCAGAATTAAACTTTTTAATGTCCTCTTTCTGTGCTGACTGCCATGCCGAATTTCTTAATTTCAAATTTTTTATCGAGTCTTCTATTTTCTCATTTGAAGCAATGGTGGAATCTATTTTATATTTTTCTTCGGTTGATTGAAGTTTTGTTGCTTTCATTTGCTCCTTGAGTATGTCTGCTTTTTCACTCAAAAGTGTTATTCCCAATAATTGTTCTATGATTTCTCTTTGTTCTGCTTGTTTTGTAGACAGGAACGGTTGGGAATAGGTATTTAGAGCCACTATATTTTTGAACATAGCGTGAGTCATACCTAAAAGTTTGTTGATCTCTGCCTGAGTCTCCCTGTTCTCTCCTTGTGCCTCGTTGGATGCCTGCTCGATGTCGTTTGCGTAGAACCTCAAAACCTGAGGTTTTCTGCCTCTTTCGATTTTGTATTTGGTACCATTTTTTTCAAACTCCACTGCCACTAGCATTTCTTTGTTGTTTGTTTTGTTGACTAGATTGTCTTTCCTGATTTGCGTGAGAGCATCGCCAAAAAACACATAACTTATCGCATTAATGATTGTGGTTTTTCCTGTTCCGTTTCTGGCCCCTGCGTCATCACCGCCGAGGTCCATGTTTTCACCTATTACTAAAACTAAATTTTTGTTGTCAAAATTGATGGCCTGAGCCTGATTGCCAACAGACAAGAAATTCTTTACAGTGAGAGTCCTAATTGTCAGCATCGTGTCTTTCCTTTTTTGCTCTCCATCTCCAGTATTCCTGTAACCACTCTTTGTGTGTTCTTTTACGTGTGAAAAAATCGTCAATGAACCTGTGTTCTTCTGGAGTTTTTTTTAATATCTCCATTAATTTCTTTTTTGTTATTCTTTTTTTAGTTGTTGACATCTAAGTTGTTGTAAATTGCCATTAAAATATTTTTATCAAAAGTTTTTGAATCAACGCTTTCCAACTGTTTGATCACAATCTGGTCAACTGAGTCAAATTTTTCAACTTTTACAGGTTTTGCCTCTGCCTGATCCAATTGTTCGGGTATCAGTTGTAGTTCTCTCAATTTGTATTTTTCGATAAATGTTTCTCTTATGAAATTGGCTTCTTCGTAGGAAATTTTTATGTCTAGACCCACCCTTACATACATCCTTTCTTCCAACATCCTGTCGGTGTCTGCTAGTAGGTTGCTTATTTTATAGTGTCTATATTTTGGCATTCCGGGCCAATTAAAGTATTTGGGCTGACCGCCCCACTCAAGAATCATCATGCCACGTTCGTCGTCACCGGCATCTGCGTAGTTGTGCGGAAAAGCATTACCAATGTAGTGAATGTTTTTCCTAATTTGTCTTTTATGAAAATGTCCTGTAAAAACATATTCTTGGTTAACAAAATGATCGGCCTGGATTGTGCCCACGTCCGGCATTTCTACCATGGCATTCATTTTGAAATATGGCAATTCAAAATGTCCAAAGATATATTTCTGTTTCATTTCGGGTATTTTTTTATATTCGTCTTCGACTATCCAAGGAATAATAGCACATTCATCGTCGACAAGCCACTCGTTGACAATATGCACATTTGGAATATATCTTATAAATTCCATGGAATTGATTTCTCTTTTTTCTCTGTAGAAAAGATCATGATTGCCCATTATCACATAAACTTTTTCAAATGCCGCACCTAGTCTTTCCATGTTTGACACTGTGTAGTTCATTGTGGATACATTTGTGGAACTTCTGTGGTGATGCCAGTCGCCTAGAAAAATACAGGTTTCACAACCTTGTGCTTTGGCCTGTTGTATGAACCATTTGATAAAAGATTCACAGTCGTCGTTGTGTACACGAGAATTTCCTTTTAGCCCAAAATGTATGTCTGTGAAACAGGCCGCCTTTTTGAATAATGGCATAGTTTATTTTACCTCTTCGAAATCGTTAGCAGAAATTTTACCTGTATTTTTTAACCTCTTATTCAACTCTTTAATTGCTTTTTTTGTGTAAGTTTTCACAGGCGCAACTTCTTGCTTTTCTTTTCTGTACTTGCCGGCAAATTTTTTTGCCTCTACTTCGTTTTGATTCTGTCTTGTGAAACTAGGCATCAAATTATTCATCTCCATTATGTCGTCTCTGATATTTTGATTTTTCTTTTCAAGATTCAGTATTCGAGTAAATGAATTTGTGATTGCGGCGGTGTAGTACGCAAATGGATTTTCAGATTTTGATTCATCGAATTGTAGTCCTATCTGGCTCAATTGCATCAACGCTTGTGACTGCATTTCGTCATTGTAGGTATAACCTCTCCAGTTTGACCTTGTGCCATATCTTTCGCACAGTTTCATGAACATCAATGCCAGTTTGTTAGTAATTTTACCGTGGTCGTGTTTAAATTCTCCGTTGCTCATTCCTCCCACCCAGTGACTTTTCCCCACACATCTTGGTTTTCCTTTTTTGTCAAGTTTGAAGTGTTGGAATGGAGGAAAGTTTATCTTCACGTGATGGTCCGCACGTGTTTTTGGATTTTTCTTCCTTTCGGAATCGACCGGAATGTGATCAAAAGACATCACCCTAAAAATTAGATCAGTCTTGTCTATTTTTCTGGGAGAAACTTCGTAGTCGCTCATTTTTGCTCTCTTGATGCCTTGAGACTTGGCTTCTTCCCATGCCTGTTGCGTCATTCTTTTGGCACGTGCTTTTCTGGCTTTGGCGATGTTTGGCTGATTAATTTTTTTCACATCGGTCAAGATAATATCGTATTGGTCGTCGCCTTCTCCGACGTATGAACAGTAGGTGTTCTTGCTCCTGTGGATTTCGAGCATCAGGTCTCGATTGTTCAAATAGTTTACTTTTTTCATATTTCTCCGTTTTATTAACGATTAGAGCCTGAAGGGGATATAAAGTGCGCCTATAATTGTGCCTATAAATACTATTGATTATACAAAATTTAAACATTTAAGTCAACGAAAAATGAGTGAATCAAATTTGACAAACCCAGATGGTAAATCACTAGCCAATGTGATAGGCGGTGTAGCCTCGAATGTTTTCAACAGAACATTGGGCAGGTTACTGGGTGCCGGATTACAGCAAGGCGCAGAATCGCCTTTGAGGCAGAGAGCGGATGCGTCATGGACCCGAAGAGATTTTCAGACAGACTGGCGTGTAAGACTTACAGTTCCTACAGCGAACACATATCTGCGACAGGTAATGTTTGGAGACGGACAGAAACAGGACAAGACAACCGGTGGCACCAAATACAGCATACTTTCTAGATTATCAGATACTGGAGGAATTATTTTTCCATTGACGCCAAACGTGATTATACAGCACCAGGCCGCTTACAATCCAATGGCGATGGTCCACAACAATTATCCTTTTTACGCATACCAAAATTCAGAAACCAGCAACATGACAATAGTTGGAGAGTTTCCAGTACAAAATCAAGACGATGCCCAGCATTGGGTAGCAACACTGCACTTTCTAAGAACAGTAACAAAAATGTTTTTTGGAGGAGAAGAAAATTTCAAAGGAAGTCCACCGCCTATATTGTTGTTAAACGGTTACGGTCAACACGTGTTCAAAAATATACCAGTGGTGGTCACTAACTTCACGGTTGAAATGACAAACAACGTTGATTATATCTGCACCTCGCAAGGCGCAGATCTACCCGAAGCAAGTGAAGGATCGTATTCGTCTACTTCTACAAGGATTCCAGAAACCTGGGCACCAACTTCTAGCATCTTCACAGTGCAGATACAACCTATCTACAGCAGGGAAGCAGTAAAAGGATTCAGTCTGCAGGAGTTCGCAAATGGAAAACTTACAGGTAAAGATTCTGGAAACAACATAGAACAAATAGGATTCATTTAATGGCAAAGTATAGCAATACCTCACCGTACGCTGTCACGCCACAGAACAATTTAAATTTAGATTTTTTTGTTCCTAGACCAATAACTGCGAGAGACGACGACGTCAGTTATACCATAGACAGAATTTATGCTTACAGGCCGGACTTGTTGGCATATGACTTGTATGGATCTCCGAGATTGTGGTGGGTTTTTGCACAAAGGAATCCAGACGAGATAGAAGATCCCATATATGACTTCTCTCCAGGAGTGACCATACAACTGCCAAAATTGTCTAGTCTAAAAGACGATCTGGGAATATAAGATGTCATGGTTACACGTTACGAAAAAAGACAGAAAATAAAAGATCAACAAAAGATCAAGATTCAAGAAGAAATCAATACTTTCAACGAAAATGCTTTCTCGAGCAAGACAGTTGTAAAAGTAGATTCGACACAACAAAGAGCAAAAATAAATTACGACAATCCGCTGGCACGTTTTTCTAGTTTTTCCAGCATATTCACCCTGAGTGCCCTGACCAGAGAAGAACTGGAGTCGGTGGCCTATTTGAAGGGAGGATACAGGCCCAGGAATGTAATAGCAAGGACCGGTGGTATAAATGGCAGTCTAAACTTTATTGATCAGTCTAACAGCATTTTTCCAGAAGCACAGGTCAACGAGAACTCGGATGCCATGACCAGCGACGCATCGGCAAGAACAGTAGAACAGAGACAGATTACTGACTTTGCCAAATCAGTCCTTACAAGGGCTCATGATTTTTTTATTGAAACCTGTAATATCACAACAGTGCCTGTTGCCGACCCATCAAGGCAATTTACGTCAGTGACAAATATTGAAATGAGCATCGCAGAACCATATGGTCTCAGCCTAGTGACAAAGGTCAGAGGCGCCGCAAACGCTTCGGGATTCAAGGATCACGTGACAGCACCGTTCCTGTTGACAGTGGAATACAAAGGGTACGACAGTCACGGAAAACCTTTGGTCAACGGCGATAACCTTAAACGTTCAATACCGATTCATATAACCCAGATGCAGATCGACGTCAATCAAGGAGGCGCACAATACAACGTGAATGCCGTGCCTATCAACGAATACGCATTCATGAATAGATTCAATTACACAAGAAGTCCCATTAGTGTTGACATCAAAAGTGGGGGCAAACTTTCCGATTACTGCAAAGACCTAACAAAAGCACTTAATGAAATGATAAAAATTGAAATAGACCAGAAACAATTTGGACCAGACACAGCAGACCAGTATTTGGTGACCTGCGATCCCACACTAGACGCAAGTTTTGTTATTGACAAAGCCAGCAACATCAATTACACGAGACTTTCACCCACAGATGTAGACGACGACTCTTTGACCGAAAACAATGCAGATGAAAAAAAATTTAACACAAACAAACAACTGGCCAACAGATTAGCGACCATCGACAAGGGCACGGGTATTAGTCAGCATCTTATCGAAGTAATGAAATTGATACCACCATACAACAATGATAAAGAAAGATTGAGAGATTGGGCAGTCAAGGCAAACGGTGAACTAGGTGACACCATTGACAAATTAGTAAGCGAAGAGGCCAAAGCAAAATTTATAATGGATAATGAGGACAAATTTTATGTCAGGTATTTCAAGGTCACTACAAACCTAAAACAAAAATCAACAATAGACATAAAAACAAAACAGCATTCAAAAATAATTCATTTCCATATTGAGCCGATCAAAATACACATTTTGAATTACACACAGCCTGGTCTGCATTCTAAATTTAGGAACTTTGTTGCTATCAATAACAAATTTTTAGCAAGGAAAAAATATCAATATGTTTTCACTGGAGAAAATACAGAAATATTAAATCTAAATTTAAGATACAATGTGGCATACTACAATCCGAGATACAAGGCACTTGCTCCGCAACAGTACGCCACAGTGGTCAAGCCAGGATCGGGACAGACGGGAAACTTGTCCGATGACACAGAAAATGTTGAACCCGACTTGCCAAATGCCGCATATCCCGGCGGAGGAAAAACAGCAGGAACAGGAGTGTCGGGAGTAAATGAAAGTTTAGTACAATTCCAGGATGCATTCAGTAACCCCGAAGGTGACATGGTCAAGATAGAGATGGAAATATTGGGTGATCCTGTCTATCTAAGTAACAACCAATTCGCACCCTTGCTTACACCAAGCATAAATGATCTTTCTGGACCGGGAGTATGGAACAACAAAAACAGAAGCGTAAACGATGGGTCATACAATGCGTTCGATGAAAATTCTCAAAGTTATAATTTGAACATGGCAGAACCATATGTGGCACTGGACTTTAGATTTCCTGTCGACATAGACAGCGAATCAGGTACTTACAAATTGAATCAGGGAGACAGAATACCGTTCAGTGGGTTGTACAGGATTTTTAGAATAGAAAATATATTTGATAGGGGACAATTTAGACAAATGCTTCACATGGCAAGATTTAGGAACCAAGGAATCAAGGTCAAAGATCCATTGCCAGACGAGTTTACTAAAACTAATTTTGGTAACGTACCAACCAGCAAAGACAAATATTTAGACGCATGGCGGGGCATCGTGGACGATAGCGAGATTCCCGAAGGACCTAGCATACGTGATCTTTTCAACTCAATAACCCAAAAAATTAAAAAATTTTTTAGTAAGTAATTCATATGTCAACTCAATTCGGAGATTTTTCAACAATTAAACCAAGTCTTCAGTTACAGAAGATGGTGGAAAAAAACTCTGGTCCTTATGTGGGGTTGGTTACAAATAACAGAGACCCAGAAAGATTGGGTAGAATAGCGATAATAATAGAAGCATCGGTGGGAACAACAAAAACCTACCAATCGCACGAAGTTATATGCAGATATATGACTCCTTTTTATGGAACCAAAGGTGCCGAACACACAGAAGGCAGTTATAACAACAGTGATGCACCCGGTAGTTACAGCCAATCCAGGCACTCATATGGAATGTGGATGGTACCACCAGATGTGGGAACCAGAGTCATGGTTTTATTCGTCGAGGGCGACGCCAGCCAGGCCTACTGGATAGGGTGTATACCAGAACCAAACAACAATTTTATGACTCCTGGAATAGCGGCATCCACCAATACGCAAGTTGATGCCATGGGTGATTTTCAATTATCCAAAGAAGACTTGTATGGCACAGACAAGGTTCCGGCCGGAGAAATCAACACACGTCTTTTGGCGGACTCCCCCGGCAACATCAAACAGCCTGTGCATCCTTTCGCTGAAACATTAAGGCAGGAAGGACTTATACAGGACGCGGTCAGGGGAACAACCACATCTAGCGCCAGAAGAGAATCTCCAAGCCAGGTCTACGGAATAAGCACACCGGGAAGGAAAGACCCGCGAGGCAAAAAACGAAAAATAGGCGGTGTTGATTCGATCAAGCAGGAGATAGTGGATAGACTGACTGGTCACACTTTCGTCATGGACGATGGTGACAGTGCCGGAGAAAATCAACTAGTCAGGATGAGAAGTGCTTCAGGACATCAATTGCTTTTGAATGACTCGGCCGGTGTTGTATATCTAGCAAATGGATCAGGAAATGTTTGGATGGAATTTTCCGCCAACGGAGCAATTGACATATACGCCGGAAACTCGGTAAACATCAGGGCAGGCGGAGATCTAAATCTTCACAGTGATTCTGACATCAATATGTTTGCCAGGAATCAGATAAAATTACGTTCTCTGAACAAAATGGTTATAGACGGCGGAGCGATACAGCAATACTCAGACACAGACATTCAGTTACAGGCAACCACAGGTAGCATCACTGAAAAAGCACCCAACGGCTCTATATTGAGTTACGCAGGACAACAACAGATACACATGGCATCAGGCCAACATCACTTGACGGGTGGTCAGGTGCATTTCAACAGTATTGGAACCAATTCTAGTCTTTTCAATAACCTTGAAAGGACAAATGCCACAGATACAAATCCGTTTGGAACAGGAACGCGACACGTGTTCGTGCCAGATGTCAACCCAATGGAAAAATATCAAGCAGGTCCATTGGAAGTGACTGTGGAAGGAAACGTTTCAATGTCGGGTATGAGAGTGCCAACGCACGAACCTTTTCCTTATCACTACGATAAAATTGTTTCATTCGTTGGATTGGGGCCAAGCCTAAATGACAAAATTCCTGGCACAGCAGAATTTATCGCTCAGAGAAATAGAACCAGCGAAAATCCCACAATCAGGATAGGACAGTTCCAGGCAGATCTCCAGGCGCACCTCGAAAGCATAGGATTAGGAACAGTAGATTCTGCCACAAGCAAAATTTCAAAAAAATCAACCAGTGTGGGCACCATAGCAAAAATACAAAAAGCCGCCGACGATTTCACAAACAGTTACAATACACTTTATAGTGTGACCAACAATCCCATGTCTCCGATAACGGCAGGAGTAAACGATGCCATCGACCAGACCATAAGTTCGATAAAAGGCGAGGTATCCAAAACTTTGAAAGACCAAATATTTGTCAAAGATTCCGGTGTGCTTTTCACGGCAGGAAATCTTTCTCAGAAAGTCAGCAACACTGCCAGCAAGGTGATTGAGAGCCTTTCGTCTCCCACGTCGTCGACAAGCACCATCGCAGGAATATTCCAGGACAATGCGGGAATTCCAGATACTGCTTTGAGTTTCGTTGACACAGCCGCAGGTGCAGGCAAAATTGACAAAATTGGACTCACACAGGCCGGACTAGGAATACTCAGATCCAACTCTAGCAAATTCAATAAAGCGTACAATGCCGTGAACACAGGTCTGCAGATCGGAGCCAAAGGTGTAGAAGTAGCAAGTGCCATAACAGGAAAATCACAATTAGAAATATATTCAAAAGGTGCTTCATTTGTACAAAACACTTACAAGAATATCATGGGAGGCAAAGTGACTGCGGTCACAAATGTCAAATCAATGGTCAGCACCCTTGGCACAAATATAGGAAAAACTTTTGCATCTGTTACATCAGCGGTTGGAGGCTTTTTCTCTAAATGGAGCGACAAAAGGTTAAAAGAAGAAATTACACTTGTTGGAAAATCACCACGTGGAATTAACATCTATCAGTTTAAATACAAACAACAGCCTGGAACGTATCAGGGCGTAATGGCACAAGAGGTTCCATGGGCAAGTGTAATGACTGATACAGGATACTATAAAGTAGACTATAGTAAAACAGATGTTGAGTTTAGGAGATTGAACTAAAAATGGCAGACACAGGAAAAAACACAATACCAAAATCCAAAACATTCAAAGGTTTTAGCAGTCAGGCGTCAAGGACCAATTACAAACTGTATGATTTTGAATTGGTCAAACAAAACTTGTTGAACCGTTTGAGTGTTCGTAAGGGAGAGCGTGTGGAAAACCCCGAATTTGGCACTATAATATATGATGTACTGTTTGAACCTCTGACCGAGGATCTCAGACAGGCCATAGCCGATGATATCACCAGAAATTTAAACGCCGATCCCAGGATCAACACAGAAGAAATATTGGTATCCGAAGAAGATCATGGCATATCAATACAGGCCACAATCAGTTATCTTCCTTACAATATCACCGAAAAGTTACAGTTAGATTTTGATCAAAATAGCACGATACGTCTATCTTAATATACGCACATTTATAATCATATAAATATCTACATTATACATAATGGCCACTACAGATAGACAAAATAGATTATTGATTGCAGAAGATTGGCGTAAGATCTATCAGGCGTTTCAAAAAGCAGATTTCAAATCATACGATTTTGAGACCATAAGAAGGACCATGGTGTCCTACATCAAGGAAAACTATCCAGATGATTTCAATGATTTTGTTGAGAGTTCTGAATATGTTGCCCTGATCGATCTGATAGCCTATGTGGCACAGTCCCTATCGTTCAGAGTTGATTTGAATGCCAGAGAAAATTTTTTAGAAACCGCAGAAAGACGAAATTCTGTATTAAGATTGGCAAGACTTATAAATTACAATGCTCGTAGGAACCAGTGTGCATCTGGTTTGTTAAAGATAGATTCTGTTTCAACAACAGAAACAGTGACAGATTCGTCAGGCACTAATTTAGCCAATACCACAGTGGTATGGAATGATCCAACAAATGCCAATTACAGAGAACAGTTTATCAGCATTTTCAACGCATTAAATTTTACAGATCAAAAATTCGGAAAGCCTTTGGAGTCGGCCATAATTGGTGGTATCACTACTGAAGTATACACATCCAACAGTATCAATACAGACCTTCCAATTTTCAAATTCATAAAACCGGTCAACGGAGTAACTAGAAATTTCGAAGTTGTGCCCGCAACTGTATCTTCGAGCGAATCTATATATGAAAAGGCACCTCTACCGGGTGATGGTTTCAGTTATCTATACAGAACAGATGGCGCAGGAGACAGTTCGAATAATACAGGCTTCTTTGTGTTGTTCAAACAGGGAGGATTGACAAACACCGAATTTTCTATCGAACAAGGCATTACAAATTTTGTGCAGAACATCAATGTCAATGGCATCAATGACACAGATGTTTGGTTATACAGTCTTGACAACCTCAATCAGGTTTCAAAATTATGGACCAAGGTTCCGAGCGTTGCCGGAAACAACACAATATACAACAGTTTGTCTAAAAGCGAAAGAGATGTTTACAATGTCATTACGAAAAATAACGACGCAGTTGATTTGGTCTTCGGTGATGGCAATTTTGCTAACTTGCCATCGGGTGCTTTTAGGGTGTACCACAGAGTTAGCGACAACGAAAAGTATTCTATCCAGGCAACAGACATACAAAACGTTCAAATAGATCTTCCGTATCTTGACAAAAATGGTGGCAGTCAGGTGGCAACAATAAGTGTCAGCCTGAAACAATCAGTGTATAATTCATCGGCCACAGAATCAAACGATTCTATCAGGGAGAAGGCACCTCAGGTTTATTATTCACAGAATAGAATGATTACGGCAGAGGATTACAACATAGTTCCTTTGGGTGCATCCCAGGAAATAGTGAAAATAAAATCAGTGAACAGAACAGCATCTGGCATTTCCAGGGCCAAGGATATCATTGATCCAACTGGTGCATATTCTCAGGTAAGCACTATTGCTGAAGATGGCATAGTTTACAGAGAAGAAACATCACCTACTTTTACTTTTACTTTCACAAACAGGAATGATATTCTCAACACAATAAACACCAGCGTTGAGGCAAAATTAAAAAATGCGTATTCGAGGCAATTCTATTACTTGAAATATGATGCAAAAGATTTATCAAGCCTTACTGCGAGTTGGGTAAGCACAACAACCGGAACAAATACAAACACAGGTTATTTTAATGCAGGCGGGCCTCTGGTTCTTGGGGAATTCAGCACAAGCAATCTGCAGTATGTAAAACCTGGATCTTTGGTGAAATTCACTTCGCCAGATACAAGAAAATTTTTAAACGGCAAGTTGGTCACCAGTGGCACAGACAATGCAGAAGATAGGTCATGGGCCAAAGTTACTTCGGTAGTGGCAGACGGAGCAAATGGCGGAGTTGGAAATCTAGAGTCAGGGGTTGGTCCGGTTACTTTAGCGAATATTATTCCAGCAAACGCCGTGGCAAATGCGGTCATACCACCTTTCCTTAACACATTCACCACAGCGTTGAAGCAAGACATACAAAATAGAATAGAAGCGTATGAGACATTTGGTTTGAGATTTGATTCAGAAAACACAGAATGGAAGGTGATCACATCATCCAACTTGAACACCTCAGATGATTTCAGTCTCGACAACGAGGGCGACACTTCCGAAACTAGTTTGGACGCCAGTTGGTGGTTTAAATTTACAAATGACGGAAATACATACACAGTTGAGTACAGATCTTTGAAATATATTTTCGAATCAGAAGGTCAAAACAAATTTCATTACGATATAGATGAAAGAATCTATGATTATAAAACTGGAAGATTAGTAAAAGATTTTGTAAAAATATTAAAAAATAATTTGATATTATCAAGTTCAACATCTGTAGGGTATCCTATATATTGGCAAGTTGTAAACACCATACAAGAAGCAGACGGTTACCAGGACAATAGAAAAGTTGAAGTTGGCTTTTTCGATAGCGACGACGATGGCGTTGTAGATAATCCTGAAATTTTTGATATTATTGTTGAACCCACAACATCTCCCAACACAAAGTATGTGTTCTTTGAAAAATATTTGTCTTACAACAACATAGAAAGATTCAGACCTTACGCTTCTACTAATTTTATTGTGACAGCAAATGAGTCAGATATAACTTTACCCGGAACATACGAAAATGGCCAACTTTTTTATTTTAGAGATCCCAGCGAAGACGTGATCAAAAAATATGATTCGTCCACACAAACTTTAAACACAACCACAGACTATATTGCCAGATCTGGTAGATCTACTATCGATTTCCAGTACAAGCATCATGCAGGGCAAGGATCGAGAATAGATCCAAGTGTAAGCAACGTGATAGATATTTTCATGTTGGAAAGAACTTATGATATCAATTTTAGAAATTGGCTTTCTGAAGGTGGAACACGGCCTACACCAAGCACAAGTGATCAGTTGAGAATAAGTTATGGAAGCAAACTTAATCCTGTAAAAAGTTTGAGTGATCAAATTATATACCGTCCGGTAAAATATAAAATCTTATTTGGCACAAATGCCAACGAAGAATTACAGTCAACATTCAAGGTTGTCAAAAATCCCGAAACAAATGTAAGCAATGCAATAATCAAAACAAAAGTCATTCAGGCAATCAATAGATTTTTTGCCTTAGAAAATTGGAACTTTGGTGACACTTTCTATTTTACGGAACTTGCGGCTTACATACACAATCAATTGGCACCAGACCTACTCACGGTGGTCATCGTGCCTAATCAATCAGGACAAGGATTTGGTTCTCTGTTCCAAATCAGTTCAGCATCAGACGAAATTTTCATCAGTGGGGCCACCGTTGATGATGTTACAATCATAGATGCTCTAGGAGCCAACCAACTAGAGGCTTCTGGAACAGTTGTAACATCGACCACGTCAATAACAAACACAACAAGATCATCATCGGCAGTATCATCGGTTACCTCGACAACATACGGTTCTGGAAGCAACTCCAGTTCCGGCAGTAGTGGTACAGGATACTAAAGATGGCGGAAGATAACAAATCATCAAGAAATCTAGAAGTAGTCACAGACAAAGAGGGTAGGAACTACAGAAGAACAGTGGCTCATCTACCTGCCTACTACAGGACAGATGCCAACCAACGATTTTTATCAAGCACACTTGATCCTTTGGTCCAGAAAGGCAATCTACAAAGGTTAGACGGTTATATTGGAAGGCCATATGCTTACACAAGACAAAGTGCTGACAAATACGTAAGTGCCACAAGTGAACTAAGGAAAAATTATCAATTAGAACCTACTGTCACGTATATCGACAAAGATACAAGCAGTGTGAATCCTGAAGATAGAGTAAAATTTACAGCAACTTATGATGACTTTATCAATCAAATCGAATACCTAGGCGGTATAGTTGACAACCATGACAGATTGACCAAAGAAGATGTATACAGTTGGAACTCTGCGGTCGACCTAGATAAGTTGATCAATTATAGAGAATACTATTGGTTGCCAGAAGGTCCAAATCCTATCCTTGTGTCAACGATAGGACCAGGTATCAGTTATGAGATAGATGTCACTGCCAACGGTTCGACATCATACAGATTTGGAACACACGGCAACACCGACAATCCCCAGATAACACTTTACAGAGGAAACACTTACAAATTTGTCAAAGATACCACATCTCATCCTTTTTACATCATGACGGAACCATTCAAGACAGGTATTGCTGTCGATGGCTCAACAAGTGTGCTGTATGATAATGGTGTTACAAACAATGGGGTAAAAAAAGGCACTTTAACTTTTGTGGTTCCGGAAAATGCTCCAGATACACTACATTATCAGTGTGGTTCTCATTCTGCCATGAACGGCATCATAAAAATTAAGGATATCAATGATGCAACCAAGATAGATGTAGCAGAGCAGATAGTAAATCTTAAAAATTATACTTTCAGCGGCGGCACAGCATTGTCCAATGGAATGAAGATCAAATTTGGCAACAATGTCTTAGACACAGAAACCTACGCTAACAAAGAATTTTATGTCGAGGGTGTTGGAGAAAAAATTACATTAACCGACACGACCAAATTGATAACACCAGAATCCTATGCAGAAGAGACAACAACATTGTACGACGAGAGCGCCTATGATTCTCGACCTTATTCGATTGCATTTTATAGGCCAACCGATCCTGATTACATCACTATCAAAAGAGATAGCATAGACGGCAATGCCTGGAGCAGGTACAATCGATGGTTCCATAGAGCAATGATAGAAGACACAGCGACCATTAACGGCCTGGAACTGGACCTTCTGGAACAAAACAGGGCCAAGAGACCCATAATTGAATTTGATTCTGGACTCTCTTTGTATGACCATGGAGTAGTTGCCAAGAACAGTGTAACAGTTATTGATTCTGTGACAACAGATGTTGGGTCTACAATCGTAAACAACACAGGTTACATTGTGGATGGCATCACCCTCACAGACGGAATGCGAGTTTTGTTCACAGCAGATCCAGACAGCCAATATAAAAATAAAATTTACAAAGTGAATTTTGTTACATTCAACTCCACAAGTGTAATCAATCTTACTTTAGAGTCAGATGGTACACCAACAAATGGTGACAATGTGTTTGTAGAATTTGGTACTGTGAATCAAGGAAAAACATTCTATTACAAGTCTGCTACAACCGAGTGGGCCACTGGACAGGAAAAAACAAAACTGAATCAACAACCGTTGTTTGGTATGTTTGATAATTCTCACATTTCGTTTGATAATTCAACAACATATCCAAACAGTGATTTCATTGGAGCCAAGGTTTTTGAATATAAAATTTCTGATTCGGCACCATTAGACACAGTGTTGGGATTGAGGGTAAAATACAACACAGTGCAGAATGTGGGTGATATTGTTTTTACATCTGATCTTCTATCAGGTACATTCAAATATAAAAGTGGTGACCAGTTTGTAAGCAAATTTCTTGGATCCGGGCACTTACACTATACGACAGGACTGACAACTCACAACAGCAAAAATGGATGGATAAAAAGATCGGAACAAAGTAAACAACGGGTGATAAGAACATATGATGTCACAGCGGATGAAAAACAACTTTTTGCTATTGACGTTTACAAAGACAGCAAAACATTGACCGACCTGGAAGTCAGTGTTGATGTCGACCATCAAAGAAAAGATCTAAACACAGACTACACACTAGTCGATGGAACTGTCAACAAATATGTTAAATTTACTAAAGCACTTGCGGTTGGCAATCTAGTAAAAATTACGACACATAGTAATTCAAAAAAATTATCAGGCAAGGGTGTATACGAGGTGCCCGAAAACCTTTCTACTAATCCTTTGAACGCAAGTCTTGATGAATTGACATACGGACAGATACTAAATCATCTGCATGACATTCATGAGAAAAATATTGATATAGTTGGCGCGGAGTTTCCGGGAAACACCAACCTAAGAGATTTGCCAGATGTAAGACTAAAGGGTGGAACAATTATTCAGCATTCGTCACCTTTGACAAATGCTCTGTTCAGTTTGATAGATACACCTAGCAATTTTATCAGTGCCTTGGATTATTGTAGTTCATCATATCAAAAATTCAAAGAAAGTATTTTGAATTATCAGGTTGGAACCGATTATGACGGAACCATATCACAAAGACTAGATGAAATAATTGAAAAACTTAAAGAAAATAAAAATAATACCTTTCCATTCTTTTATGAAGACATGATGGGGTATGGCGAAAACGTATCTGTTAGAACGTACACGGTGCAGGATTCGTCAGAAGTGGATTATGCGATAGACAGCCAGTTTGATGTGACATCACTTTCCAACAGGGCAGTGTATGTTTACTTGAATGACACACAGTTGGTCAGGGATCATGACTTTACTTTTGACACAACCGACGATAGCATAAACATCACGACCACGCTCGCTGTGGGTGACAAGATAGTGATAAAGGATTATGCAGACACAACCGCAAGTTTTGTTCCACCTACTCCTACAAAAATGGGTATGTATCCAAAATACAAACCTGAGTTGGTTAGCGACAACACCTACACAACCACAAAGAATGTGATCATCGGTCACGACGGTTCGAGGACTATTGCCTATGGTGACTACAGAGACGACTTGCTATTAGAATTTGAAAAAAGAATTTACAACAATATAAAAGTAGAGCACGACCCGACTCTGTTAGATGAGAGCGATGTCAAACCATCCGCCTTTACCGAAACAGAATACAGCAACAACGAAGTCGATAGTATTCTTGCCTTGGATTTTTACAATTGGGCAGGAATAAATGCCGTACAATATCAGAAACAGAACTTTGTTGACGGTGATCCTTTCACTTACAATTATTCTACAGCAAAGAGTTCTTTGGCAAATGAATTCCTTCCGGGACATTGGAGAGGCATTTTTAAATATTTTTATGACACAGATAGGCCGCATACTCATCCATGGGAGATGTTAGGGTATTCAGAAAAACCTTCTTCGTGGGAAACAAACTACGGCCCGGCGCCATATTCTGCAGGAAATACTGTGATGTGGCAAGATCTAGAGGCAGGGTTTGACAAGCATACTCAAACAACCAAGGAACGTTATATACGTGAAGGTTTGACAAATTACATTCCCGTAGACGAAAACGGCAATCTTTTAAATCCTATAAAAGCAAAACTTTTACAATCATATGATGCTATAGGCATTAGGAAAAGTTGGGTATTTGGAGACCAAGGTCCGGGCGAGACAGCCTGGAGGAGAAGTGCTCAATATCCTTTTGCTGTGATGAGGATGTTGGCTCTTACAAAACCAGCACAATTCTTTGGGCAGTATTTGGACAATTCAGCACTGAGCACTAACACCGCTGGAAACCTAGTAGACTCTCGAACAGGAATAAGACAAAGATTATCCACTAGCAGATACCACCTTGAAACAGTTACCGATACTGTAACGGGGATCACAACAAGATATCAGACAGCGGGTTATCAACCTTTTGTTGTGAACTATCTCATAAAAAATAATTTGGATCCTGCTGTTTTCTTTTACGACAAAATGAAAAATTTGAATGTCCAGTTGTCCTACAAACTAGGAGGATTCACAGACAAAGAAAATATAAAGATTTTGACCGATTCGGTGTCTCCTGCTTCCACTAGTGGGTCACAGTTCGTGCCAGACGAAAATTACAAAATAATATTTAGAACCTCGAACCCTGTTGACAGATTTGATTATTCGGGTGTCTTGATCGAAGCGAACACTGATATTGCAGACGATGGGTCAACTTTAGTTGGTGGATACAAAGTGATAGGTTACAATAAATTAAGACCATATTTCCAATATTTTTCTCCCATCAAGAACAGCAACAGCACAAAATTTGTTATAGGAAGTACAGAGGCAATATTCTATAACACCTTTGATACTACCGCAAAGCAACTAACTTACGGATCTGTCTTGAAAACCAAACAGGACGTGGTTGATTTCTTGCTTGGATATGAGGCATATTTGAAAAGTCGAGGATTTGCGTTTGAGTCATATAGCAGAGAATTGAAAGAAGTAAATGAATGGAAAACATCCGCTAGAGAATTTTTATACTGGACCACACAGGGGTGGGCGGCAGGTTCGGCTATTACAATGTCCGCTGGAGCAGATGGTTTTAGTGTTACCACAAAAAATTCTGTGGTCAACAAGTTGAATAATTTAGTAGGCGAGTACACAGTCCTTGATTCGCAAGGAAGGAATCTATCAACAAAAGATATCAGCACTAAACGAGTAGGAACAAATTTCGAGATAAAATCAACCAACGTTGAACAAGGCATATTCAATATTGTAATGAATGCTGTGCAGAAAGAACACCTAATACTTTTTGACAATAAAACTGTGTTCAGTGATATCATATACGATCCTGCCACGGGTTTCAGACAGCAGAGATTGAAATTGGTAGGATGGAAGACCGGAGACTGGAACGGTGATTATTATTCTCCGGGATTTGTTTTTGATGAGGCGAAAGTAAATTTATGGACAAACAACAAAGATTACAATATTGGAGACACAGTAGAGTACCAAAATAATTTCTATGTAGCAAAAGTTAACCACAACAGTAGAGACAGTTTCGAGAACGAAAATTGGCAAATCAAAAAAGAGAAACCAAATGCTCAGTTGATACCAAATTTCGACTACAAAATTTCGCAGTTCAACGATTTCTATAATTTGGAAACAAACAATTTTGATGAGTCACAACAAACACTCGCCCAACATTTGATAGGCTATCAATCTCGAGATTATTTAGAAAACCTTTTTGTCAATGATGTTACGCAATATAAATTTTATCAAGGCTTTATAAGAGAAAAAGGAACTCTTAATGCCATAGACAAATTGGTCAAAGCACAGTTCAATGGCGAAAATATCAGTTTAGACATCTATCCTGAATGGATGATCAAGACCGGCGAAATAGGAAATGTTGATAATAAAAAATCAATACAGTTTGAAATGGATGACAACAAATTCCTTTACAACACTCAATCAATCGAACTTTTAGATTCGGATACGGAAAGTAAAAATTTTGCCAGATCTGCTGTTGTATTGAAAGAAAATTTTTATCAAAAACCAATAGATTACACAGCAGGAACAACCTTTGCTCAATACGATTATACCAAAGAAGGGTTTGACAGCGATGTTGTTCAAAAATATAAAACTGCCGGATATGCCAGACAGGAAGATGTACAGCACACAGCATTCAATATCAATGACTTGTTGAATTTAGATGTCAATAGAATATCAAACAACGATCTAATATGGATTGCTAAAAAAGAAAACACAGATTGGGACGTGCAACGAATCACAAACACAGGCGTCAACATTATTTCTATACAACCTTTGAATAATCAGACCGAATTGAGATTGACCTTCAGTGACAGCCATGGCTTCAGCAAAAACGATTTTGTACTGATCAGTAACAGTCAGTTCACAGAACTTAACGGAGTATACAAAATAACTTCGGTTCCAGACCATAAAAATATTGTTTTTGATTTTGAAGAAACAGGAATACAAACATTTGGCACGCTGGCAGACGGATCGACTTTGGACTCATATGGCAATGTGTACAAATTTGTTTCAGTAAGGTTGTCGTCAATGAACAACGTGAACTCTTTGTTGAGCTATAGCGAATACCAAGACAAAGACGATTTGAACTCAGTAAACGGTGACAGAGTTTTTGTAGACAATAACGGCAACAGCAAATGGTCGATATATGAAAAGTGTGATCCATATACATTAAAAGTAATCGAAAGTCCTTCGACAACAAATGACCAAGAATTTGGATACAAAGTTGTGGCAAGAAATGATGGAAGATTTATGGCAATCAGTGCACCTAATACAGGACAAGGAACAATTCATTTCTTATTTAGGAGAGACAATATTCCCGGTGACGCTTTTCAGATACAATCGTCTCTGACCATGACAGACAACAACGATAACACCAGCAGACTGGGTGAGAGTTTAAGGATAAGCACAGATGAAAACTTCATTATGGCAGGAGCGCCATATACAAACACTATTGGTCTAGACGGAAGCACAAGGTTCTCCGACTCGGGTCTGGTCAAAACTTATCTGTGGAACACCACAGCAAAGAATTACGCACAACTTAACACTATAACACCGCCTTCGGATGAAACAGGACAGAATTTTGGTTGGGACATTGCCATGGCAGAACCGGGAGCCAACAGCACCCGTTCCACACAACAGAAATACCTTTTTGTGAGTGCTCCGGGCAAGACTTCAGATTCAGGTGCAGTTTATATGTACACGTGGGGTACAGGAAATGATGGTTCAACATATGATACCTGGACTCAGGATGTTACTATAACAAGTAACGATCCAGGTTCTGGCAAACGTTTTGGAAACAAGATCGCAGTGAATGATAATGGTGATATCTTAGCAGTAGCATCGGTTTCGTCTGGCACAGCCGGCAAGGTAGAAATTTTCACAAGAGGTGGCACGAGCAATGATGGTAGCACACAGAACACCTGGACACATAGGCAAACATTGACAGCGGTAAGTTCGGACGGTAGCAGTCAGAACAATCAGTTCGGTTTTGACCTTGCCATGAGCAGAGACGGAACCAAACTTTTGATAACTGCTCCTGGTTTTGACAACGATCTACAAGACGATGCGGGTGTTGTTTACTATTACAAATGGAACGCCGATGGTTCTACGAACACATATACATTACAACAGACCCTGAATGCTCCCGAAACACAGACTAACATGAAATTCGGAACGTCAATCGATATCACTCCTGACAGCAGTAGGATTATAATTGGCGCTAGTAAATTCAATACAAAAAGAAACATGAAATTTGACAACGGTGCGACCACTTTCGACTTACAAGACACTCACATTGTTGACATCAACAAAGAATCGGGCGGTGTGTTCACAGCCACGATGTATGACACAGACTATGTGATAGATGACAAGTTGGTCACAGCAAAGGTCACAGCAAATGATGAATTTGGAAAATCTGTTTTTGCCATAGACGGATGTGTGTTCGCCGGATCACCGTCAGACGATAGCGACAGTGGAGTAAGCAACGACGGAACGGTGTCTAGTTTTGATCTTAACGAACTAGGAGTCTATGCCTGGAAACCTATAGTAACTGAACAAAATTTAATCGACGACAGGAAATTAACATCGGCATTCGTTTTCGACAAAGCCAAAAGCCAAATTATAGATTACTTGGATTTGTATGATCCTGTGAAAGGAAACATATTGGGAATAGCAGATAGAGAAATAAATGTTAAGTCCGAATGGGATCCTGCTGTGTACAATGTGGGAGGTGAAACCAATAATGTCAATGATTCGATATCATGGACAGACGATCACATCGGTGAAGTGTGGTGGGACCTATCTACAGTAAAATGGTTATGGTATGAGCAAGGCTCCCAAGAATATAGGACCAAGAACTGGGGTAAAATTTTTCCTGGGTCGCAAATAGATGTGTACGAATGGACAGAATCAACTATACTGCCTTCGCAATGGGCCATATTGGCAGACACACCTCAAGGATTGGCACAGAACATATCAGGTCAGCCTCTGAATTCAGATGACACTGTGTACAGTATAAAACAAAAATATGATTCTAAAATTGACACATTGGTCAATTATTATTATTTTTGGGTCAAGAACAGTGTCAATCTACCGGATCCAAATAAATCATCAGTGGTCAGGAAGAACACAACTTCTTTTGTAAGCAACATTATAAGAGACCCGTTAACTTCAGGCAAAAAGTTTTATGCTATCACAGACACCAACAAATTGCTGACATTCAATGTAAAAAACATCTTGTTCAATGATAATATTATCTTGAACATAGATTACAAAGAAAATTTGAGTGAGGCAGAATCAAATGCTGTCTGGAAGATAGTGCAGGAAGGCAACAAGGACGACAGGCCTAATCTAGAAATAGAAACTAGATGGTGGAACAGCCTGGTAGGCAAGAACGAAGCGGGAGACAGTGTGCCTGACATCGACCTTCCGGTAAACCAACGTTACGGAAACAATTTGAGACCAAGGCAGAGTTGGTACGTTGATAGGTTCAGACCTCTCAAAGAGATCATAACATATACCAATTCTGTGTTGAAGAAAAATCAGATAGCAAACAGTATTTCTTACACCAATCTTGACAGCAAAGAACCAGAGCCCACAGCACAATCGGGACTATGGGACGAAAAAGTTGACACATATGCTGATCTAACTTACAAAGACACCAGAGACATCAGTGGAACCGTTGACTTCTTGGTTAGTGCAGATGAAAATTCAAACGGGTATTGGGCAATCTATAGATGGGACGGAACATCATTTAGTCGTACCAGAGTTCAAACATACAAAACAGATACCTACTATAAACTAGTTGACTGGTACAAAGTCGACGGTTCGATGACACACGACGAAAACACATTTATAGACAAGCAGGTCAAGTACGAATATGAGCTAGATGAACTAGATTTGGAAGTAGGTAAACACGCCAAAGTGACCAATGCAGATACTGGTGGCTGGAAGTTGTACATGAAGACCAATCAAGGTTGGGAGAACGTAGGAACAGAAAACGGAACGATACAGTTAGAAGCAAGTCTGTATGACTATTCCGTTCTTAACACTGGATACGCCGGAGACGACACGTTTGATGAAAATTTCTTTGACGCAGAACCATCTATAGAAACAAGGAATGTGTTGAAGGCACTGAGAGATGACATATTTGTCGGAGACCTGAAAATTGAATACAACAACATTTTCTTCATATCTCTGAGGGAGGTTTTAGAACAATCGAACTATGTTGATTGGCTATTCAAATCTAGTTTTATCAATGTCCGTAACTCTTTTAGATCTTTGGATCAGCGTAAAACATACACTGTGGGCACAGATTCATATGTTGAGAGTTACATCAATGAGGTTAAACCTTTCCACACTAAAGTAAGAGAGTATAATCTTGGATACACATCTCTTGATACACAAGATTCAATAAACACAGATTTTGATAATCCTGCTTTCTATGACACAAACGAAGGAAAGATTAGAAGTATTGATCCAGATGGACCAGCAGACGCTACAAGAATTACACAGTATCCTTGGAAGTTCTGGAATGACAACTATAAAAGATTTGTTCAATCGGTAGTTATTACAAATGCCGGATCTGGTTACACACAGACTCCGACTGTGACAATAACCGGTGGAGGTGGATCAGGAGCCACAGCAACAGCAGTAGTCAGTGATGGCAGTGTCAAAAGTATTTCGGTGACCAATGCGGGATCGGGATATACCAGCACACCAACTGTGTTGATAACAGGCGGCGAGAGTGGCGGAAGCACACCAACAAACCAGGCCAAGGCATCTGTAAGATTAGGAAATGCCAAGGTCAGAGACATACAGACAACAATCAAATTTGATAGGATCAGCAAAACTGCCACGGTCCTTGACTGGACAAGCGATACGGTTTACGAGTATGGAACATTGATTAGATTCAACAACGAACTTTACCGTGCCACGAACAGATTCACCTCAACCACGGACTTCGACGATAACGAAGGAAGTGTGCAGAAATTACGTGGTGACGAAAGTTATATCACGGCAACTGAAAGAACACTAGGACTTTACACACCAACAACAGAAATGCCAGGCAACGAACTTTCACAGTTGATGAAAGGAATAGATTATGGCGGAGTGATGGTCACTGGACTAGACTTCACTAATGACCAAGGGTGGGATAAATCGAACTGGTATGAAAACCCATGGGACAATTATGGAACCAGCAGAAGCAAAACATTCTACGGCGATGGATCAACAGTAACATTCAGTTTTGACACCGCACCAGCAACCACAGAAGTTTACACAGTGTACTTTGATGGAACAAGACAGACCAGCGAAGTTTTCAGAGGTGACGGAACAACAACTTCATTTACATTGAGTTCTGCACCAGGCAATGGTGTTAAAGTCGAATTCATTCCATTTGATGATGATAAAGTATTGACACCAACAGATGACAGGACTCTTGACACTCAATTATCTGGAGGTCTTTTCAGCAGTGTGTTAGGTCAAAGTCCATCGGACATAATTGTAGAAGGCGATGCCTTCGTCACGCCAGAAACAAGTTTTGCTCCAGAAGAGAACGTTCCTGGTTCAATATTTGATACTCTGGACATAAAAGTTTATACAACACCTCTTTCGGGTGTGCCGTTCATAGTCAATAAAACTTATTTTGGTGATGACAGCACTATTACATTTAGCATTGGACAAAAACCCGGAACATCAGCGGGTGTTTTTGTAACAGTGAACAATACAATTCAAACATTGAACACTGATTTTACTGTAGATGTTGAAAATGAAACAATAACATTAACAACCACTCCGGTGACTGGTGCTGTGATCAACGTTAGAAGTTTTGCTGTATCAGGATCAAATTATGTTGTGTTAAATGAATTTACAGGTGATGGATCAACAACTGATTTTGAAACAGCATCTCGAGACACATATCAATTAGACAGTGCATTACCTACTCTGTATGTTACAAAAAATGGAGTACCTCAAACAGTTAGTACTGACTACACAACATCAGAATCGAACAAAAAAATTACTGTGTCTTTTACATCAGCACCTGCTTCAGGTGACAGTATACAGGTAGCAGGCTTCAATCAAGATTCAACAAGCAGAGCATACGCGGAAGTTAGAACACAAGAAATTGAGTATGACGGTTCTACATTGACTTATCCTTTGACGTATCCTGCCGGCGCTATTGGTCCATACGCAGGCCTTACATTGGTAGAACTGAACGGTTCGTTATTGAGAGGTCCAGATAACACCTATTATTCAGGTGATGGCAGTACAGCAACATTCACCTACGGAGTGTCTACTATGTTAAGTGATGGCAGTACAGTGGATCCTGCCAAGACAATAACTTCAAATAGCCAGATAGAAGTTTATAAAAATGGAAGCAAACAATTACTCAACACAGATTACACTGTTGATATCGCACAGCAAAATGTGAGTTTTGTTTTGGCGCCAGCATCTGGCGACATTATTGTTATAGCAACAAAAGTTGACAAGCACTACACAGTCACAGGATCCGATCTAGTCATAGATACCTCACAAATTTCATCGGACTCTATCTCATTGAGTCAGGGAGACAAGTTTGTGGTCACCACATTCAATAATGCTTTTGGAATGAGGCAAAGGCGAGAGGTGCTCGAAGGCAGAACAAATGGAGAATTTTATCTTTCAGCAGATCCGTTCAACAGTGATTACACATACGTGGCACTGAATCAAGAACTTTTAGTTGCCAATAATGATTACACTATTGAAAACAACAAGATAACAATTTTTGGCAAGACCATAACGACATCTGATAGATTGGATGTGATGTATTTCGCTATCGAGAGCAACACGGGTGCCACAGGATTCAGGATATTCAAAGATATGTTGAACAGGACATTCTATAAAAGAATTAGCAAAACACACACAACAAAATTGACACAAGATCTTCTTGTTGACAGCACCACGATCACGGTGGAGGACGGAACAATACTAGGACAACCAAATGTTTCCGCAAATATGCCTGGCGTAATTTTTGTCGACAAAGAAAGAATAGAATATTTCTCAAAAACAGGTAACACTCTTGGACAACTGAGACGTGGTACATTGGGAACAGGAATTAAGGTACACGCCAGTGGCGCAGACGTGGTAGACGCATCTGGACAACAAACGGTGCCTTATGCTGATACGATATCATCTAAAACATATACAGGTGATGGTAGTACAGTTTCATTTGCCACAACTACGGCTCCGTCTTCCGCTAGTGAGTTAGACATATTCATTGGTGGCCAACGATTGTTGCTCACAAGCGAGGACGGTAGCACAGTAAACTACATAGTTGATGGATCCACAGCAAATGTAACATTGATAACACCTCCTGCTTCGGGAGTACAAATAAAAATAATACAAAAAACAGGATCAGTTTGGTATGATGCTGGTGTTTCCACTGCCGCAAATGGTAAAGGACTACAAAAAGCCAATACCTACCAAGCCAGATTCATAGCAGGAGAACCAACAAATGCACCTGAATAAATACAACGAGATGCAAGAAAAGTCAGATAACAACGAAAAACAAAAAGATTCAAAAGATTCGATGAGAGAAGAAAACGGAGTCATGATGCAGGGACACATTAAAATTTGGGATCCTGAGTCGGGAGAGGTACTGGTAGATAAAAGGAACGCTATTCATTACGAAAACATGAGTACAGCGTTAGCAAACAGCCTGGCCAATAAATCAACAGGATTTATTCACGAAATGGCTTTTGGAAATGGAGGCACAACTGTTGATCCCACAGGTATAATAACATACCTCACACCAAACTCTACAGGAACAAACGCAACTTTATATAATCAATCATATTACAAAGTAATTGATGATAACTCGGCAACAAATAAAGATACCTCACGTAACAAAATGGAAGTGAGGCACACAGCCGGCAACAAATATACAGACATTGTTGTAACCTGTACTTTGGATTATGGAGAACCAACAGGACAAGCGGCATTTGATAACACGACAAATTTCAATGGCGACTATGTATTTGACGAACTGGGTTTGAAGAGTTGGGAAGGAACGGAAAATGGCACAACAAACAAATTGTTGACACACGTGATATTCCATCCGGTGCAGAAATCATTGAACAGATTGATACAGATAGATTACACAATAAGAATACAAAGTTTGACAACATTTACGGAATAGACTAGATGGCATACACAGTAAACAAAACAAACTCATCGGCATCACCAAACCAGTACACGGTACAAGACAATGTGATCAACACACAAACCGATCTAAGCCTTGTGGGTAAAGGTTATGCAGGATATGGAGAAGTAATTGCCGAAAACTTTCTGCATCTCTTAGAAAACTTTGCCAACACATCAGCACCTAGCAAACCAATTATCGGACAGTTATGGTATGACTCGGCAGATAACAGGATCAAGGTATACAACGGTTCAACATTCAATCCATTGGGAGGTGCTAGGTATCAGTCTACGGCTCCGTCCAATCAACAGGCTGGAGATATTTGGATCGATTCAGACACTGGACAATTATATTTTTACAACGGAACAAATAATATATTAGTGGGCCCACCGGCATCCACAGGAACAAACAACGGATTTATATACGAAACTATCAAGGATTCCACAGACGCAGATCAAAATATAACAAAATGGTACAATGATGGAAATTTAATAGCAATAATTTCTGAAGATTCATTCACACCAAAATCTGCCATATCTGGATTTGCTTCCATCACAAAAGGAATTACACTTTCTACGGCAATAGCAGATTTGAAATTTGCCGGAACAGCCACTGACTCGGACAAGTTAGGTGGTGTCGCCGCGGCAAACTATCTAAGATCTAATGCAAATGATACCACCACTGGTACTTTAGGTATTGTAAACGACTCTGGTCTAACAGTTGGTGCGGACAATGATCTAAAGGTCACTGTGGACGGTTCGGGAGTGGTGATACAAAACGTTATCAGTGACGGTGATATTACATTCAAAGTAAACGACGGTGGCACGACGACCACTGTGATGACACTGGACGGAGCCTCGTCAAGAATTGGTATTGGTACCACAAGTCCTGCCACAAAAGTTGATGTCTCGGGTACAGTAAGAGCAACGGCATTTTCAGGACCATTGTCGGGTGCAGTAACAGATACCACAGGAGCCAGCACTTTGAACACATTGTCGATGAACAGCACATTGACATCAAAAGATATCAAACCAGCGGCAGACGCCACGTATGATATAGGAACAAGTTTATTGGGTTACAACACTGTCTACGCCAAGGCAACATCGGCACAGTACGCTGACTTGGCAGAGATTTATAAATCTGATTATCCTTATCAGCCCGGCACTGTTGTGATATTCGGAGGACCAAAAGAAATCATGATATCCAACTTCGCAAATGATACAAGAGTGGCGGGGATCGTTTCCACAAATCCAGCCTACCTAATGAATGATAAGTCAGAAGGTGTTGCTGTCGCACTTGTGGGAAAAGTGCCTTGTAAAGTGGAAGGTATGATCGAAAAAGGAGATTTATTAACAACCAGTGGCAACAATGCGGGCCACGCCAAAAAGGCAATAGAACCAAAACTTGGATCTATTATTGGCAAGGCTATGGAAAACCACAAATCTGCGGGTCAGGGCGTGATCTTCGTATCTGTAGGAAAACACTAAATATAGGTATATGGCGTACGTAATTAACAACACAAGAGGCACAGCAATCACCACAATCACTGATGGTACAGTGGATAACACCACTTCTTTACAGTTGTTCGGAAAATCATATTCGGGATTTGGTGAAGGCCTAAACGAAAACCTCGTCAAGTTACTAGAAAATTCAGCATCAAGTTCGGCACCTACTGCTCCGTTGGATGGAGAATTATGGTTCGACACCTCGACTCTTCAGTTGAAGGTATACGATGGCACAAGTTTCAAACCAACCGGAGGTGCTAAATCTCAGTCAGCACAACCAACATCACCTAGTGCCGGTGACATATGGCACGACACAGATGACGATCAGGTATACATTTACACAGGCTCTGCCTGGGTGTTAGTGGGTCCGGTCTACACAAAAGGCCAAACACTCTCAGGTTGGAAAATAGAATCCATAAATGACTCGGGCGGTAATGCCAAAGTTATTTCATCAATGTATGTGGCCAACACAAGGACAGCGATCCTATCTAAAGAATCTTTTACTCCTCAAGTGGCAATCACAGGTTTCAGCACAATAGGTGCTGGTTTCAATCTTAATTCAACACTAGGTGCCACATTCAGTGGTTCAACAACTACAACATCTAACGTAAACATCTCTGGCACGTCAAACACCAGTGCCAGTGTGATAGCAGGCGGTAATTTCATGAGGAAAGACACTGCCCAGACCACAGTGGGAGCGATCACTGTTGACGCAGATGCTGGTGTAATAATAGGTGACGAACAAGAACTAACAATTACGGCAAGTTCTGGAGATATCACGATAGCACAAACTAGACAAGACAAAGATTTGAGTTTCACGGTCAATGATGGTGGATCAACAGTGACACCTATCAAAATTGATGCGGCAAATTCTAGAATTGGTATATTCACAGCAAGTCCTACAGTGCCATTAGAAGTGACAGGTAACGTAAAAATTACAGGTAATTTGAGTGTAACAGGAGAATACACACAATTATCATCGGCAATCAATCTTATCGAAAATGCTTTCATTAAATTGAATTCAGGAAATTCGGAAGCAGACGCTGGAATCATTGTTGAAACTACAGACACAGATGATGCTAGATTGTTTTATGACGTATCAGAGAACGATTGGGTAGCAGGAGAAAACGGAGTATACTCCCAAATCATAACTTTGTCGGATGCCACAACAGACGGAGATTCTAACAAAGAAAAAGTTTTGAAAACAGATTCAAATGGAAGAGTTACCGCAACATATTTCACCTTACCGGCTGTTGGCAGTATTACAACATCAAATACTACTGTTACAGACTTACCAACAACAGGCGCAGTAGTAAACTTAATCAACAGTGAGCAACCAAAATGGGGCTCATCTGCTAAGACCGTTTCCACTTCAGAACCAACATCTGGGGACGGAAGCGATGGGGACTTTTGGTTCGTTAGGGAGGCGTAACCAATGCCTACCATTACAAAAACTTTCACGTACACAGGTACTACTCAAGTATTAACAATTCCGCCAGGAACTACTTCTATGGACGTACACCTTTGGGGTGGCGCCGGAGGCGGTGGCGGTGGTGACCAAGGGGGTCCTGGTCGTGTCGGTGCTTCTGGAGGATATGTCACAGCAACCAGCATAGACATGACTTCTCATATAGGCAAAATTTTAAAAGTCGCTGTGGGCGGCGGTGGAGCAGGAGGTACCGGTGGAGGATCAGCACCAGGTGGAGGCAACGGAAAAAGTTTAACAGGTTATTCAGGCGGAGCAGGTGGAACATCTGGTCCTCGAGGATCATCAGGTTCTGGAGGCGGTGGCGGAGGAGCCACTGTTGTCACTATCAATGGTGGCGAAATAGCCATTGCCGCGGGCGGTGGCGGTGGTGCAGGTGACGGTCGTGACTCAGCAGGTAGTGCCGGAATCAATAGCAATTCAGCAACATCAAATTCTCCAGGTACACTGGGAGAGAACGGAGCCAATCATACCGGTGACGGTGGAGGTGGTGGTGCCGGTGGTGGCGGTGATGACGGAGGCCGTGGCGGTAACGGTGGTTCAGGAGATAATGGAGGTACTGGAGGATATTCGGGTTCTAACCTTGTACCATTAGGCGGAACAGGAGCCGCAGGTTCAGGAACAACACCATCAGGAACAGGATCTGGTTTCTATTCATCAGGAATTGCGGTGGGTGGCAGTGCTGGAAGCACAGGCGGTAACGGAAAAGCGGTAATTGTTTTGAACATCAGTGTACAGGCAAAATATAAAGTTTCAGGAGATTGGAAAAATATTAACACAATCAAATACAAAGTTAGCGGAGCATGGAAAAATATTACAGCGGCCTACTATAAGGTCGGCGGAGTATGGAAAGCATTGTTCAATTCAGGAGTAACGTTCACATCAACAGCGGCCGGGTTTGGAGATTCTTCGGGCGGATCTAGTTCGGGCACACCAGGATCAGGTGGCGGCGGTGGTGGTGGCGGACGTGTGATCTGTACTTGGTTACAGAACAAAGGAATGTTCTCAGCAGAAGATCTGCGGGTTGACACAGAGTACAGTGTGAAATACATTTCAAGAAATACCAAAATAGGATATTGGTTCTGGGCAGTGCCGTTGGTCAATTACATGACCAAAGCCGATAAAAACAACAGCAAATTTGGTAAATTAGTCATAAGAGTTATAAGGGCATTGGCCCAAGCAAGAGCAAACGAGTTGGCATATGCCATGGGAGTCAAGAAAAAGAGAGATATTTTGGGAATTTTCACAAGATTGATTGGTGAAAGTTTCTGTTGGACTGTGGGTGTGATAGTAAGACCGTTTGTAGAACAAAGATTTGGAAAATGGTTGGAGATTTATGATCCCGACATCAATTAAATAGTAAAAAAGGAGCAAGAATGGCAACAACTAAACAAAACGTGGCAGATTACATAAATGCCAATTATCAATCTGTTTTATCTTCGGAAGAGATTGCCGAATTGGATGAAATGTTGACTCCTGAGAGAGCAGAAATTTTGATAAAATTACTTGGAGATGTAAGTTTCTTGGTGCACGTTAGAGATAACGCACCAAACTAATATTATGGCGTATACCATTAACAACACTTTTGGAACAACACTGGTCACTTTGGCCGATGGCACGATCGACACGACCACTACAGACCTTACACTTTTTGGTAAAGGATACGCCGGCTTTGGAGAAAGGCTTAATGAAAACCTAGTAAAATTACTAGAAAACTTCGCAAACACTTCGTCACCACAAAACAAACAAAAAGGCCAGTTGTGGTATGATTCATTATCCAATCAAATCAACGTATGGAATGGATCAAAATGGAAACCGGTAGGTTCCAGCACTAATTCATCAACGTCCCCGACAAATGCCAACACAGGTGACACATGGTTCGACACAACCAACAACCAGTTGTACGTCTACAACGGAACTGCATGGACACTGATAGGACCAACCACAGTGGCAGGTTCGGGAGTGACACAAGTGGTCAGCGAAACAATCGCAGACAATGTTGGAGTCAATAAATCCATACTTAAATTTGTAACCAACGACACGGTGGTGGCAATCGTAAGTGGAGAGGCATTCACTCCAGGTACAGCAATTTCAGGATTTGCCACGATAAGTCAAGGTATCAATTTATCAACGGCGGTGGCGTCCAACAAGTTGACAGGCACATCAACCGATTCAGATGCACTTGGTGGAAACAGCAGTGCCAGTTTCTTGGTGTCAAATGCCAATGATACCACTACAGGTAGTTTGGGAGTATTGAACGACTCCGGATTGACTGTGGGTGCTGGTTCAGATTTCACTATTACCGTAAGCGGTAGTGACGTCACATTACAAAACATCAACAGTGGTGGAGACATAATAATAGACCCCACAGGTACCGGCACAGTCAAAGTGAAAGGCAATCTAGAAGTACAGGGAACAACAACAACTGTCAACACTTCAAACCTTTCCATAGAAGATAACATAATTGAACTGAACAGAAATATTTCAACAGCGGCTGGAATGCCAAATTACACGGGTATGAAAGTAAACAGAGGTAGGACGTCATCTGCCACTGAACAGGATCTATACTGGGTATGGGATGAAACATTCGCAGACGACGGAACCACAATCTACGGCAACGCCGGTGGTGCCTGGACAGCATTTAAATCAGGTGGTGGTGATGACGAATTATCCGCCGCTACATTGGTGGACATTAGAGCAAACATAGTTCACGCAACATCGACAGCGGCACAATATGCCGACCTAGCAGAAAGATACGAAACTGACACGCCACTTGAAGCGGGAGATGTTGTCATATTGGGCGGTGATAAAGAAATTACTAAATGCGTCAAAGCATTAGACGACGCTGTGTTTGGCGTGGTGTCCGAAGCACCGGCATTTTTGATGAACAAAGACGCCGGAAATGATGACTCACATCCAATGATAGCACTCAAAGGGCGTGTAAGGGTCAAAATCAAAGGCACGGGCAAAGCAGGTGACCGTTTAGTAAGCGCCGGAAATGGCGAAGCCATGGTGGCAAATCTTGAGGAATGTACCGCTTTTAACACCCTAGGAAGGTTGCTCAAGGCTAAATACACACAACAAACAGAATTACACGAATGCGTGATAGGAGTTAAATAAATTTATGGCATATACAGCAGGTGACACAATACTAGATGACGAATACAACAATTTTGTGAACAGTTCAAGTTCACCATATGGCATCAACCATATTATCGGAACTGGTGATGGTGACCAGGGACTAGGACAAACTGCGGTAGCCACAGTCACAGCCGGCGACTCGATCACTGCGTCACAATGGAATTCATTATTCACGGCAATGGACAACACTGCCAATCACACAAACGACAGTTTAACTTCAACAGCACAGAGATCAGCGGGCGACACGGTACAGGCCATTGCGGCACTGGCAACCGATCTAGCCACATTGTCCACATCAGTGGGTGGTGGATCTACAAGCGCCACAGCAGTGTCTGAAGGTTCTGAAGATCTTTCATTAGCGGCAACAGGACCGTTCGATACATCACACGTTGTCGAGGCAAGTTACACATTTGATGGTGGAGATGAAGCAAGATGGTTCTTCAACGCAGGTGGTAAACTTAGAATCAAATTAACAAACACGGCAACAAACAGCACAGCCAAAGACACATCAATGAGTGCTTTGATCAGTGCCTTGGGAAATTTCGACATTGGTTCAAAAGTGTCAACAAGATCAGGGTCTGGTGAAACTGTTACAACAAACGGTCTGGCAAATGGCTATTACGATTTGGGTACTAGTTACACAACACTTTTAGAACTGACTGAAGACTCAGGAACATATTCAGGAAACATCGCTATCAAGATAGAGGCGAAAGTGTCAACTGCTCACGCAGATGGCAGGAACAACAACGGTGAAGTCGTAACGGTAAAATGTTCTGCACTACAGAACGATGGCGTCACTGCTGACTACACATCCAACAACGTTGATGGTATTGCGGTAGAGGAAGAGGCAATCGGCCCAACTGATTTTGCTTTCCATACAGTGGATCCAACAACAGCAGAAGGACTTTCAACAGTATATACAAATGTTGTGGTTGCTTCAGTTTCCAACACAACTAACAACGCAGATTAATTTTTCCACAGGTTGAGAAAATCCATAATTAGTGTTATAATACTGTTATGGATATTGGCAAAATTAAAGAGTATTCTGACCTCGCTCATGATCTGGCGCTGACCAAGAAAAATGCGTTGGAAAAATGCAGAGCAAACCAGATATTTGCCTACAATGGAAAACTATTCAAAGCGGATGCAGAAACTATCAATCTAGTCAGCACACTTAAATCATATTCCGAGACCTTTACAATACTTGACACGAACCAAAATCCCTGCCAAATAGAAAATCCTGACAATTTCCTTGAAATTTTAATACAAAAAAATCAAGAAAGTCTCAACGCATACCGTAAACTTCTTGAACAACTGAAGAGAAGATAGATGACCAAGGGTGTGTTGTTGTATTGCTTTGACACCGACGAGGTGAAATATCATAGATTCCTTATCAAATGTGTGAGACAAATTGAAACTTTTCTAAAGTTACCCATAACTGTGGTAACAAATAGTGAAACGCACAATTTTGTTAAACATCTTGATGTTGGATTTAGGATTATCGAAAATAGAAAAGGCAACACAAGATATTATCGTGGAAAAAATATTTCATGGCACAACCTTGAAAGGGTGAATGCGTTATCCCATAGTCCTTATGACCAAACTATCCTCATGGACATAGATTATTTTTGTTTCAGTGATAATCTCCTCAAGTATCTGGATACCGACTATGATTTTCTGGTACACGACAAAGTTCTGGATATCACAGGAAAAAATGTAATATTGGGTACCAATGAATCGGTACTGCCTATAGTTTGGGCTACGGTGATTATTTTTAGGAAGTGTGAACGCACGGAGAGGATTTTCGCACTTGTCAAACACATACAACAAAATTATGAACACTACAGAAATTTGTACAGGATCAGACATAGGAATTACAGGAACGACTTTGCTTTCGCGGTGGCCCTGCATCAGATGAATGGAATGATCCCTGTGGAAAATTTTATACCTGCGCCTATGTTTATGTTGCCGCACGAGTACGACGTGTTGGACATAGATGATTCTGGACTGATGTTCAGATATGACAAAAGGGTAGGTTACCTGCAGGGAATCGATGTGCATCTATTGGACAAGGAGTTTGTAAATGGCCGATAAAGGTTTTATTTGGTTCGCAACCAACACCGACAGTGTTGACTATATCGATCTCAGTAGGAAACTAGCAGAAAGCATCAAAAAGCACAACAGTATCAACAAGATCTGCGTGATCACAGACAAGAAAATACAACACGACAAATATTTTGATTACGTGGTCACTATGAAAAATCCTTCACATCTGGCCTTCAACAATGAACACAGGATATTTGGCCTGTCGCCGTTTACTCATAGCATAAAATTGGAGGCGGACATGGTTGTGTGTGGCAATATAGATTGGTGGTGGAATTATCTATGTCGGCACGATATGGTGACAAGCAGGAATTGTTTGAACTACAAAGGCGAGGAAGTGGTGGACAAGCATTACAGAGAATTGTTCAGACGCAACTCTTTGCCCAACATCTACAACTGCCTTACCTATTTTAGAAAAAGCAAACTGGCAGAAAATTTTTATAAACTGTGCGGAGCCATAACAAAAAACTGGAACACAATCAGAGAAGAATGTCTAGTGGGTTGCGACAACGATAGTCCCACTACCGACGAGGTATATGCTTTGGCGTACAAAATGCTTGACCCATTGGATGAACACCACGTTGAATTTGACTGGTTCAAGATTGTACACAACAAAAATCTCATAAACGGTATCAGGCATTCCATTGACAACAATGAATATTTGAATCCTATGTTGATCAATAATGACCTATATGTTGGAAGTCACAGGCTGTGTGGAATATGGCACTATCATCACAAAAAAACAATGGAGCAATTAAATGCCAGGATTTTTTGAAGCATTAAACAACAGGAGTAAAAAGAGCAAACGTCATTTTGTTACCATACAAGGCAGGCAACACGAAGTCAGCCTTGAGAAAAAAATTGAAATTATAAAAAATGGCGAGGACAAGTACTTCGTGAAAGATTCGGTTATACAGTTGAAGAAACCCAAATCGGTTAGATATCCGTTGCTACACAAAGACGACAAGGGTTATATTTTCTTTTCGAGAAATCCCTATTGGGTAAAATCTAACGGGCAAGGAGGATACAAATGGAAGGCAGAATGAGGACAAGCGATCTGGATTTTGTGTTCATAAGTTTCCGAGAGCCCAACAAGGAAGAGAACTGGGCGGACCTACTGGACAAGGTGCCATGGGCCAAGCGTGTTGATGGTGTTGTTGGATTCGATTCGGCACACAAGGCCGCGGCAGAACTGGCGGAGACCGACTTCTTCATTAGCGTGGACGGTGACAACGTCATAGACCCAAAATTTTTGATGGAAACACTAGATTTCGCAAAGACCGATCCCAAAGCGGTACACAGATGGCGTGCCAGGAACAGCGTGAATGGCCTGGTATACGGCAACGGTGGCCTGGTGGGTTGGCACAAAGACACCTGTCTTTCCATGAAGACACACGAAAATTCGGACAACGAGCAGAACGACATCGACTTCTGTTGGGGAGTGCCACACGAGAATTTACACAACGTCTACTCTGACACCGTGATAAACAGTTCTCCACAACAGGCCTTTGTCGCAGGATACAGGGAAGGTGTCAAGATGAGCCTGGACAGGGGCAAAGTGATTTCTCCATCGCAGTTCGTGAAAAATATACAGCCAACCAATCTTAGAACACTGACCACGTGGATGAGCGTGGGGGCAGATGTGGAACATGGTATGTACGCCATGCTGGGTGCCCGTATCGGATGCTGGATGACAGTGATCAAGGGAATGGATGTCAAACGCATCAGCAGTCTGGAACATCTAAATGACCTGTTTGGCAAACTACAGATACAACCAGAAGACGATATTAAAAAATATGGCAACAGCCTGAGGCAGAGATTAGGCGTACCCATAGCAGATTATGGCGAGGACGAAAGCAGATTTTTCAAGTTTTGCCAGGGAGTGTGGGTCAACAAAGGAGTTCAGGATCGTGAGTACCAGTAGGTATCAGTCAGATGCGGACAGGGCCAGGGTGAAACTGGATGAGGTATCACCCACAATGTGCCTGGCCAAGTGGAACCAGGTCAGCCTACACCTGCCCACGGGTCTGACAAACAGTTGCTACCACCCACCCCTGCACGAGATAGATGCCACAGAATTGAAAAACAATCCCGCGGCACTGCACAACACCCAGGAAAAACTGCGACAGCGTGAAGAGATGCTGAAGGGCGACAGACCCACGGGTTGTAGTTACTGCTGGAAGATAGAGGACACAGGAGCCATGTCTGACAGGCACTACAGGAGCGGTGAGCCCTGGGCCATGCAGGACTTTGACGAGATTTTACAGAATCCAATGACAAAAAGTTGGACGCCGAGATACGTGGAGGTGAACTTCAACAACGCCTGTAACTTCAGGTGCAGTTACTGTTCGCCACAGTTCTCGACCAAGTGGGGGCAGGAAGTGGAAAGGTACGGCCAATATCCAACCACTCCTCCCCACAACGCACCCGAGCACTTCCAGGGCAGGCGAAGACCCATACCAAACCGCGAGGATAACCCATATGTGAAGGCGTTCTGGGAATGGTGGCCAACACTGTACAAAAATCTCAAGCACTTCCGTATGACGGGAGGAGAACCCATGATGGACAACAACACCTACAAGGTATTTGATTACGTGATCAAGAATCCCAAACCCGACCTCCATCTCAACGTGACCAGCAATATGTGTCCGCCCGACGACAGGTTAAAGAACAAGTATTTCGACCAGGTGAAAAGGATATGCCTAGATGGCAGTGTGGAACATTTCATGCAGTTCGTCAGTGTGGATGCCCATGGCCGGAAAGCGGAATACATCAGGAACGGACTGGACTACAACAGATTCATAGACAATGTTGACGAATTCCTGGACAGGATACCTGTACGCAACAGCGTCACTTTTATTATCACATACAACAACCTCAGCGTAACCAGTATGAGGGACCTGTTGGAAGACATCAAACAACTGAGGCAGAAGCACTCCAGCACCTATCAGCGTGTGTGGTTCGATGTGCCACTGCTGAGGCAACCAGCCTGGCAACAGATAACGCTGTTACCAGAGGCATACCAGGCCATACATCAAAGCAACACAGAATGGATGAGGGAGAATTCTGGAGAAGACAACTACAGTCAATTCAAGGACTTCGAGGTACAAAAAATGCTTCGCAATCTAGCGTACTGGAAAAAAAATTACGCAAATAGCATAGAACAAAAAAAGAACTTTTACGCATTTTTTAACGAACACGATCGCAGACGCGGAACAAGTTTTGAAAACACATTTCCCGAAATGCTGGAATTTTGGAAGGAGTGTAAAAATTTATGATAATCACACATGGTTGCTCATTTACAAGGTATAGATGGGAGTGCTGGCCGCACTACATCAAATTTTTTGAAAAAGATACACCTGTCAAAAACTTAGGAATGTCGGCAAGTGGAAACGAGACAATATCTCGTATGGCTGTGAATAGTTCAATGCGTTTCAAAAATATCAATAAGATGTATATTATGTGGTCCGGATACAACAGATATGAAATTATAGAAAATCAATCACTGTTTGAAAAAGTTGCTGATGCCACATACTCGCGTTGGGATCCGGATTTCCAGTGGCACGTTTGGTTCGGGGGACACCCTGTTAAAGAGCATCACAAATACTATCAAAAATATTTCTTGAACGAAGACCAAAATAGGTTCAGAACTCTCGAGAGAATTTGGTATACACAAAAGCATCTTGAATCAAAAAATATAGACTACACAATGATGATATTTAAAGAAGATGTCCTAGAACATAATCCAAAGTCTGTGGCAGAAAAAATGATATACAACGAAATCAATTGGGAAAAATTTTTGTTTTATGAAGACAAAAAAGGTTTGTGGGAATTTGCTCAAGAAAATTATCCAAATGATTATGTTGATGGTGACGAACACCCTTTACCTAAAGCACATTACGAATGGACAAAACAGATAATTTATGGAAACGAGAAAAAATTACCCGACGAATATGAACAATCAATAATTACTAGAACACAAGATATAAAAGACAAGTATGAAAGATAACGAATATCAGAAACAAGTATTAGATAAACTTTCTCCGAGTTTTTGTGGAGCCAAATGGTTCAATGCAACTATATGGTTAGGATCAGGTATGACCACAAGTTGCCATCATCCACCGGCTCATAAAATTGATGTAAATGAAATAAAAAACAATCCAAGTGCTCTGCACAACACCAAAGAAAAGAAAGAACACAGAAGGCAGATGCAGTGCGGAGAAAGGCCCAAAGGTTGTGAATATTGTTGGAAGATCGAAGACATGAACAACGGTTCTGTGTCTGACAGGACCTACAAATCTAAAATATATCCAGAGTCGATATTGAGTGAGGCAAAATCCAGCAGTATTGATACAGATTGGAATTTGAAAACTTTAGAAATTGCTTTTGATAGGACCTGTAATTTTGCCTGTTCGTATTGTAACCCAGCATTCAGTACCACATGGGTGAGAGATATCAAAACAAATGGTCCATATACAGATTTAAAATCAGATGGTAGAAATCATTTTACACATCCTCATAATGCCGCTCAATTGTATAAACTAGAAGAAACAAATCCATATGTAGAAGCATTTTTTACTTGGTGGCAAACAGACTTACATAGAAGTCTAGACGAATTAAGGATCACAGGCGGCGAACCTATGATGTCTCCTCATTTTTGGCGTTTGCTAGATTGGTTCGCTGACGAGAAGAATAGAGTAAATCCTCATATGAGATTTGCTGTGAACACTAACCTTGTGCCAAAACCAGATTTGTTTGAAAAATTTTTAGATAGATGTGGCCGGATTCCAAATCTTCATATCTACACATCAAATGAAGCCATGTTTGATCAGGCGGATTACATAAGAGATGGAATGAAGTATTCAGAATGGTTTTCAAATTTTGTTAATCTTATGGTTCGTTTACAACCAAAAGGATTTCACGTGATGTGTACTGTGAATGCGTTGTGCTTGGAATCACTACCAGAATTTCTAAGCAGGATTGTGCAGTTCAAAAAATCCTATCGTCAAGCATTTGGCTCTGATGTCAATTTTACTCTTAACATTTTGAGGTTTCCTAGTTTCCAATCACCACTTGTCCTTCCAACAGAACTCAAAAAGAAATTTAGGCAAAATTTGATAGAATGGCTTTCAGATAATGAGAGCGATATTGAGCCGATGGAAAAAGAACACGTGAAAAGATTGATAGAATATTTACAAGAAGTAACATCACCACACGCGGGTGCGGCCGAAATAGACAAATTACAAAAAGATTTCAAAAATTTTTATGGGCAATATGATAAAAGACGAGGAAAAGACCTAGCAAAAACTTTTCCAATTATAGGAGAATGGTACAGTGGCATATGAGTACGGGGCCAAAGAGCCTGAGAAATTAAAAATAAAAGATATGACTCCTAAAGAAAAGGAGTTGCTGATTGATTCGGAGACTTTTTGTATGTTGCCATGGATGCATTTACATTCGTTTCCGGACGGTAGAGCATATCCTTGTTGTTTTGCTTTTGACAAATTTGATGTAGGAAATTTAAACAATCAAAGCATGGAGGAAGTATTCAATGGTGAAAAAATGAAACAAATGCGATTGAATATGTTGAACAACAAAAAATCAAGAGAGTGTATAAAATGTTATGATCAAGAAAAGTCAGGTTTCTTTTCTTTACGTTTAAGTTCCAACAAACATTTTGGACATAATATTGGATTGATTAACAGTACCAAAGAAGATGGGTCAGCAGATTTTATAATCAAATATTGGGATATCCGGTTCAGCAATTTGTGTAATATGGCTTGTCGTAGTTGTGGCACTTGGTTCTCGTCCAATTGGTATGAAGATCATAAAAAATTGACAGGACAACCACCCAATCATCCAAAAATTATGAGAGTAGGAAGAGACAGTGATGATATTTGGAAACAGATGTTAGAACAGTTCGAACACGTTGAACAGTTTTATTTTGCTGGCGGTGAACCTTTAATAATGCCTGAGCACTATAATATTTTGAAAGAATTAGATCGTAGAAAAATGTATCACGTAAGATTGATATACAACAGCAATCTCAGTAGAACCACATTCAAAGATATGGATGTGTTAGAATTATGGAACAAATTTGATTCAGTTTCAGTAGGAGCAAGTTTAGACGCTGAAGGTCCACGAGCAGAACTAATGAGGAAAGGTACTGTATGGGAAGATATTGTAGCAAATAGAAAAAGAATGTTAGATGTTTGTCCGCAAGTAGATTTTTATATCAGTTCTACTGTAGGGTTGTTGAACAGTTTACACGTAACTGATTTCCATAAAAACTGGGTTGAGTTGGGTTTAATCAAACCACAAGATTTCAATTTCAATCTACTGCAATTTCCAAATTGGCAAAGGATGGATTTGTTGCCCAACGAATACAAAGAACAAGTCAAAGAAAAATACGAATCTCATATAGACTGGTTGAAGCCATTAGACAAATTGACAAGGGCAACCATGGGTTTTGAAAGCGGTCTAGATTATTTGTTTAGGAGAGATATGTCAAAATTTCTACCTACATTTTTTGCCGAAACAAGAAAGTATGACAGTATAAGAAATGAAAACACAGTAGATGTTTTCCCAGAATGGAAGGAACTGTTCGAGGACTATGAAAATAAAGCCTAATCAAGGAAACAAAACATTCTGTATGGCTCCGTGGACTCATACCTATCTTTCTCCACAGATGGAAAGAAGATTGTGTTGTGCTTCATTGGAAGAATCTCAAAATTTCAAACAGTATATTGATACAAAAAATCCAGAAGGAAAACCTGTGGAATTTACAACTTTGGAAGAACACTGGAACAGTGATTATATGAAATCTGTAAGAAAAAAACTTATGGCAGGAGAAGAAATACCACAGTGTGCTACTTGTAATCATAAACTGTTGAACAGTCAAGTTTATCGTCAGCATTTCAACAGAATGTACAGTGGATTGATAGATGAGGCTTTTGAAAAAACCAACGAAAACGGACATACAGAATTACAAGTTACTAGTTTTGATTATCGATTTTCAAATCTATGTAACTTTAGTTGTAGAATGTGCGGCGATATGTTAAGCAGTAGTTGGGAAACAGAAAACAAAAGGCACGATAATTTTGATTATGATAAAAACCCTTGGGGTAGAAAAGACATCAAAGAGCAGATACAAAAATTTACTGATCAACAAGTAATCAAAGAGTTTACAGAAGCCATAGAAGAAAAAAGATTACGTGAATTTTATTGGTGTGGCGGTGAACCTTTGATGTGGAAGATACATTGGGAGGCCATGCAGAGAGTGATTGATTTGGATTATGCCGACCAAGTGTATGCAAGGTATAACACCAATTTTAGCAAGATAGATTATTACGGAAAAAATCTGTTTGATGATTTACTTGTGAAGTTTCAAGACTGGCAAATCAATGCCTCGATTGATGGGACTGGTCATATCGGTGAATATATTAGAACAGGATTGAAGTACGAGCAATGGCTTGAAAATATAAAGTATGCTAAAAAATTTATGAAACATCCAAGACAGTTGCAATTAGATCTGACAGTAACATTGCCTGGTTTATTTGATTTAGAAAATATGTACAATTTAAGTAAAGATCTCAAACTGATTTTATTGTGTAAAAAAGTTTTTAGTTTTACAGCAGACAATCTTTGGACACCTTTGTGCTTGCCAAAACATCTTTTACATTCTATTATTGATGGTGTATTGGAAAAAATTCAAGATAAAACAACAATGTTTAATTTGTCTTTCATAGAAGGATTGAAAGATATAAAAAATCATAAAACTCTAGAAGAGAAATATTCCAAAGAGGAGTACAGTGAGGGATTGAAAAGAGGCAAAAAAAGAATATTATATTTGGACAAAATTAGAGGAACAGACATTACAAAAATATTTGAAAAAAACACAGAGGTTTTAAAATGGTGGAACGATATCTAAAATCAAATATATGTCCTCTGCCATGGACACATCTGGAAGTGGATGTAAATGGATCAGCATCACCTTGCTGTCTGTACAAAGGCAACATCGAAGATTTTAAAGTTTATGAAACTGATCTTAAAACGATACAGCAAAGCGAATACATGAATTCCTTACGTAAGCAGTTCAAAAGCGGACAAAGACCAAACGGGTGCGAAAGTTGTTGGGCAGAAGAAAATGCTGGCAAAGTTTCTAAAAGACAAAACTCGATCTATAAACTGAGTAAAAGTCTCAAAGATTGGACACCCGATAGCGAGCCAACCTTGAAGTTCATTGACTTTAAACTGGGCAACGTTTGTAATCTTAAGTGCAGGATATGTGGTTCTTGGTCCTCATCCAAATGGGCACAGGAAGAATTAGATTACGGAGAGAATCCAGTGGCAAGAAAAAATTTAAAAGAAGGCGGATGGCCGAAAAAACACCCGCAATTTTTTGAGGAAATAAAAGATGTATTGAAAGATGTAGAATATTTTGAGTTCACCGGAGGAGAGCCTTTCATGATACAAAATCATTTTAAAATTTTGGAATATTGTGTACAGCAGGGTTACGCCAAAAATCAAGACATACATTACAATACCAATGGCACACAGTTGCCTCCGAAAAATGTATTTTGGTTGTGGAAACACTTTAAGAGAGTTGAGATAGCATTCAGCATAGATGATGTGGGAGAACAGTTTGAATATCAAAGGCACCCAGCAAAATGGAAAGAGGTGAATGAAAACATCCAGAAGTTCAAAGAATATAATCCGGGAAATATAGATTTCCAAATTTGTAGCACCATAAACATCTTCAATATTTTCAGTCTGGCAAAATTGGCCTATTGGGTGAAACAGATTGATCCAAAATTTTTCTATGTGAACACTTGTTTTGATCCAGAATATTTTAACATACAAACCCTGCCGAGACAGATCAAAAATATAGCAACAGACAGATATATCCAGATAAAAGAATTCAAAGGCATAATTGATTACATGAACAGCAGTGACAGGTACTCGGAGGAAATGAACAAACAGCGTCGAGATAGAATTTTACTGGCGGACAAACACCGTGGTGAAAAATTTAGTGAAGCATTTCCAATTTTAAATAATATGTTGAAAGTTTATGAGTAGTATAGGAAAAGAAACAGTTTTATCGGGCGGTTGTAGTTTCACTTATGGCAACGAGCTCAGCGATGACACAGGTAAAAATTACAGTAGCAAGACCTGGGCCGCTAGGTTGAATGATACAGTTGCAGGAAATTATTTTTGTGTGGCAAAAGGAGGTTTGGGAAATTCAGGAATTGCTAGGAGAGTCTTTGACTATGTGGCAAACAGAAAAGAAGAAAAAATAATTGTAGTTGTGATGTGGACATTCCTCAGCAGATACGATTGGGCAATGGCAAGGAACAGCAACCTGGAAAGGACAAGATGGGCAACAATAACACCATGGGATACAAATCTACGACAAAAAGAAGTAGAAAACACAATCGGCCACAGTGAACCTGTGATGGACGAATTCAAAAAGAGACAGCATCTTTACAAAGAAACAGGAATAGGACCGTTCGCTGACAGTCTGTACAAATATGCCGCCAACCAATACCACGAAGCATATCTCAGTTGGAAATCTATTGTTTGGTTGCAGAACATTTTGGAGAAAAAGAAAATACCATATATGTTCACACTTGCCGATAACAGCCTTTTTTACAATGACAAAAAGCCTATCCACAAAGAGGACAGTCTTTTGACCGCACTGTATAACGAAATAGATTTTACCAGATGGTTCAGTTTTGGTGAAAGAATGATGGGTTTTAACCAATGGGCCAAAATGAATGAATATCCGTACGCCACGACTCATCCACTAGACGAGGCGCACCAAGATGCTGTAAAATTAATGAAGGAGACTTTTTTAAAATGTTTGAAAAACTAATTGCCAAAATAAAAAAATACCTAAGTGACATTACATACAAAAGAAAACTTAAAAAGTTAAGGAAAAAGAAGGATCCGTATCTATACAGATGAGCAAAGTAAAAACATTCTATGACAGAAATCCTTTTCCGGGCAATTACTCGGTAAAAAATTTCCTGACACAGCAAAAACACAGAGATAACAAATATATAAATTTTATTGTTGATCAAACCAAAGGTCGAAAAACTTTGCTTGATATAGGATGTGGAACTGGATATATTTCAAACTTTTTGGCCTACACAAACAAAGACATAAAAATAACCGGTGTTGATTTCAGCAACGGTGTAGCGATTGCCAAAAAAATTTCTGATAAACTAGGCAACAAAAATATCAAATGGATGCAGAAAGATTTTATTGAAATGGAAAAATCCAAAAAATATGACGTCATTCTATGCCAGGGTGTGTTACACCATATGCCAGATTACAAACTGGCTGTAACCAAAATCAAATCTTTGTTGAAGCCAAACGGAATCATACTATTGGGCGTCTATAATAAATGGGTAAAACTTTTACAAAAGATTGCTCCTTTGTCTTTTTTTGAAAGCAAGATATTAAAAAAAGATCAAATGGAATGCCCGTTTGAAATTGGTTTTGACCACAAAGATGTTCAGGATATGTTTGACGACTACAAAGTGACAGCATCGTATCCGATCATATCAAAAATATTCCCTAACTTTCATCTTGTATGGAAGGCAAACAGTGGAGGATTAACAACTTACAAACTTGAAAGGAGAAAATATGTTTAGTTGGATTAAAAAAATATATCTCAAAATAAAACAAGAGATTGAGTATAGGAAAAGAATAAAAGAACTTAAAAAGAAAGATCCTTTTATCTACAAGTAAACCATGAATACACTTGCGGAAATAAAAGACAAATTCAAAAACTGGTTCAAAAAAGACCAACGATTTGATCTGAAAGAATTAGTGGAAATAGATGTGCAGGAAGATCCTGTAAGACCCGAATTGGATTTGGAATTCAGAACATCATATGGACGCAAAATTTTTGGATTGCTCGATCAGGATAAAAACCTAATGGCTATAATATGCATCGCCTTTACAAACGAAATTCCTAAAAGTGTTAAGGAGTTAAAAGACATGAGCAAGGACGCACATCTGCAGTCGGTGTTGAGAAATAATCTCGTGGGTAGAGTCGCTGTGGCTTACACAGTATGGGCCAAGATGAAGGGAGGAGGCAAACACATCCTGAATGAGATATATAAAAAATTTAAAAGAGAAAATCACATAGATCGTTTGGTGACTTTATCTCCCATCACAGAAATGGCAGAAAAGTTTCATCTCGGAAACGGAGCAACCTGTCTGCAACAAAATGCCACAACGGTGAATTATGAATACGACATCACACTAGAGGAATGGCAAGAAAGGGTAGAAAAATTGAAAGAAAAATTCAGTAAAATTAAGTGGAGTATCAAATGAGAGATGACCTAATGGTACAACAACAGGTTAATAGCGTGTGGCAACACATGGTGGGCGTGATATGTCTCAATCAAACCTATAGGAAACAGGTCAAAGAGATACTTCCAAAATTGTTCAAGAGATATCCAGATCCTGTAAAATTTATTAGGGGTCGAGCGAAAGCACAGGAAAAGATGTTGAAACCGTTGGGTATGTGGAGTGTGAGAGTAAAAAGGTTGAGACAAATGAGCGTAGATTATCTCACCTGGGACGGAAAAGAGGCAAGTGACCTTTATGGTATAGGAAAATATGGAAGTGACAGTTACAAAATATTTTATAAGAATGAAATACCGAATGATGTACAGGACAAAGAACTTAAAAAATATATAGAATCTATAGAGGACATTAGAGGATGAGAATACTGGGAATTAACTGCATGAACCACGACGCCGCTATGTCTGTTGTGGATTTTAGCAACGGCAAAGGAGAAATACTATGGGCCGCACACTCGGAAAGATACTCCAAAGTCAAAAACGATCACTACCTCAACTGGGGTATAGTGAACGAGGCAAACACTTACGGACCTTTTGACAAGGTTGTGTATTATGAAAAGCCTTTTTTGAAGAAGACAAGACAGTTCTACGCAGGACAGTATGGGTTGGCAATGAGTTATACAGAAATGCCACAATGGCACCTGGATCATTTCAATATTAAGATAGATGAGTATGTCAAACATCACGACTCACACGCCGCGGCCGGATATTACACCTCGCCTTTTACTCATGCCACTATCCTCACAGTGGATGCGATAGGTGAATGGAACACTGTTTCCATATCCACGGCCGAAGGCACACAAATCAGGACACAAGAAACAATAAATTATCCCGACTCTATAGGAGTTTTATATTCGGCGTTCACACACCGTTGTGGATTGAAACCAGCAGAGGAGGAGTATATCCTCATGGGTATGGCCGCTTACGGCAAGCCAAAATACAAAGATGATATCTACAACGACTTTGTGGAACAGTCACCTTTCAGGCTGAAAAAGAATCTACACAGGGGTTTGGGAGAATGGCACCCCGAAGCAGACGTAATGGACATCGCGGCCAGCATACAACAGGTCACAGAAGAATGCCTGGCAGATTTGTGGATGAGGGCATCTAGATACTCATCAAGGAATCTTGTTTATGCGGGAGGAGTTGCTTTGAACTGTGCCGCAAACAGAGTTCTAGCAGATATGAATTTTTTCGATAACATTTGGATAATACCCAATCCCGGTGACGCAGGATCAAGTTTGGGTTGCATAGCGGCCAATGAGAAAATGTTCTTGAACTGGCAACATCCTTTTCTGGGACACAACATAGACGGCGAGTATCCTGTTGACAGTTTGATCAAAGAACTAAAGGAAAACAAGATGGTGGGAGTGGCAAGTGGCAGGGCGGAATTTGGCCCAAGGGCACTTGGTAATAGATCACTGTTGGCAGACCCTAGAGGACCCGAGATAAAGGATTTGGTAAACAGTATCAAGAAAAGACAGAAGTTCAGACCGTTCGCACCAGCCATATTAGAAGAGGATGTGAACGACTATTTCACCCTTCCTAAAGCCGTTAAAAACACCCCTTATATGCAATTTACAGCGCCTTGTACTGCTGGTAAAGACTTTCCTGCTATAATACACCATGATCACACAAGTAGGGTTCAAACCGTGCGTAAGACGGATAATCCAGGGTTCCACGCACTGCTCACAGAATGGAAAAAACAGACTGGTTGCCCCATACTTTTGAATACCAGTTTGAACATAAAAGGACAACCAATCGTGAACGATAGAGAGGATGGTAAAGCATTTACCAACAAGTACGGAGTTAAAGTACTAGGATGAGATATCTAATTATTTTTTTATTCTGTCTAGGTTGTGGTATAAAACCTTCTGCCACGTGTGGTGTTGATCTAAAAAAGGAAACGATGAAAGAGATCAAGGATAGTTGTATTGAAAATCCTCAAGTGGGAGTAAAGGCAGAATTCTAATGTATGATTGTGTTTGTGTGGATTTCAATATTGACAGCAATCGACAAAAAATAGAAAAAATATTTCCACACGCAAAATTTACTCCTTTTGTTGATTCCTACTTTGATATATTAAAGTCTTACATATCCGAAATAAAAACATCTCACTTTTGGTTTTTGACAACACTAGATGACCTTTCAACGTTTGATTTTGATTTTGTCCCGGAACAGCATCAAGATAGTCAAATACATCTCTGGCACAATGCCGAACAGAAAGAAGGCAATTTGTTCCTGATACCAACAAACGAATTCAAGAAACAGTTACCCCAACTGAAACATCTCAGAGATTTTGCTGACATAAATTACCACCAAGTGGAAATCAAATCACATAAATGGCCAGAGTACAAATTTGAATATTCTAATTTGTACCAAAAGGTAAAAAATCAAAAAAGTTTGTACGCTCATTATTTTTTCGAATCCACGTCTAAGTCCGAACCTAGCCTGTGGGAAGACAAAAAACTCTATGTCAACAATCATGAGCATACCTGTCTCACCATTCCCAAATTAAAGTTTCAAAAAGAATTGTACGAGTATGAAAGGATATATTTTGTTGATAAATTTGATAAACCACCCAAATTTGATATTTTTTTCTTACACAACAATGAACCACAGGCCCTTGCTAATCTCAGTGTGCTAAAGGAACATTTAGGCCATATAGGAAGGGAACCTAAAGTTGTATCGGGTATCAATGGAAGAGATAATGCCTTAAGGCATTGTGCCAAAAATTCTACCAGCGAGTACTTCTACGTGGTGCCCGCCAAACTAGAGATAGATCCAGAATTCAAATTTAATTACACACCATCCACACTCAAATCAAATAGACATTACATTTTTGGATGTTACAATAGACTAATAAGTTATATGTACGGACATCAGGCAGTGGTGCTCTACTTTAAAGAGGCAGTGTTAAACACGCCTTCTGGAGTTTTGGATTTCACACTTCATTCACCACACGAATACGTTAATGAAAGGTCAGGCTACACTAATTTTTTCAAAGATTCTAAAGTAAATTATAGAACTACTTTTAGAGAAGTGGTTAAACTTTTGTATCAAAAACATACCAAACCCACAGTTGAGGGTGATTTTATACTGGAACAATGGAAGTCGGTAGACAATATTTTTACCAAAAAGGCCTGCACTGATGCTGAAACTTTCTGTAGCAGACACAATTATAGTCTAGATAAATTGCTTGAAACGTTTGATTGGGAATTCGTAGACAGATTATTTCTTGAAAGTTTTGGTCAGTAGTTTTTCTGTTTTACTTTCCATGTCCGATTTGAGACGCTGAATATTGAACTTCATCTGTACTGCCTTGATGTTTTTTCTATTCTGTAAAATGTGCTGTCTAAGTGTGCGAACTATTCTGGATTGATTATTATTTTTGAGATCGTTTTCGATATCAAATTTTATAGTGATCTTGTTTTTTAGATGTAGTTCGCACCACTTGACATACTTGATTGGCAAGTTTCTATATTCCAGTCCATCTAAAATTTCTGGCCATTCCTTAACAAAATCTTTTGTAAGTTCTACCCAGGTCGGACTACTTTTTGGTTTTTGCTTTCTTTTTGGAGTCATCCGAATCTTTACTAGTCTTTGGTTTTGCCTCGCTTGACTCTACAAATGCAAGATCAGAAATTTCTACTTTTCTTTCCTTGGCAATAAGTTTGTTCAATTCGTCCAGTTGAACTTCACCTTGGTTGCCAGCACCCATTGTGACTATTACGTCTTTGGTTGGCATTTTTTTAAGAAAATTGTTTTGGTGTAAGTATGGCAACATTTCCACACCATCGCTGAATCTCGATCTAGATAAAAAGTTACCAAGTTCAAAACTAGCCTGGCCTTCCGGAGATTCAAGCACTTTCATGAATGAATCGTGATAGTTGTTGTCTAAAAATTTAGGACCCATTACCAAGCAGTTTGTTGGTTCGTCTGGAACAGTTCTAAATATTATAGCAACATTGGCACCACTGTCTTTCAATTTTCCTATGTGTTTGATCTGCTTTCTGTTAGAAGCCACAGTTTCTTTTGTGCCTTCAACATCCATTGGCATCATTTGTTGTACCATTGTGTTCTCCTATTTCTTTGCTTCGGCAGTTGCTGGTGCTTCTGCTTTGGCATCTTCTGGTTTTTGTTCTGGCGCCACTTTGGCCAAGAACTGTTGTAATTTATTAAACATCGCTCCAACGGTAGCCATTTCGTTTGCTCTGAAGGCACCTCTTGTTGAAGCCACGTCGATGATTGTTGCTAGATTTCTCAAATCACCTACAGCCAACGTACCAGGATCAGACTGGATATTTGCCTGTTGTCCTGCCGGTGCCTGTTGCGGTTGCGCCTCTGTTTTTGTTTTGGCGGAACCTTTTTTAAGTTGTTTCTTTTTACTTGCCATTTTTATTTCTCCTATAATTGCAATTATATACGTATATTATAATATAAATTAGTTAGTGCTGTCAAATGATGTTGTTATTGTTCTTGAGCCAGGCCACTTAGATAAAACAATGTCAGGTCACTGGGTATTTCGAAAGCAATTCTGGTAATTGTTTTTACACCACTTCGATCATAGTGTACATCTTTTTTCATACAGAATCTTCCATTGCAGTTGTTGAAGATCCAGTTGGCTATCTGTTGTTCTTTGTATTCACCCTGTTGTTTGGTAATAGTAGATACCCAATTGTCTTGGAATTCATCTATCCTTCGATTAAAAAAATTTTTTGGATTTATTTTCACTCGTGAATTATCCTAACCCTATCTGCATTATCAACAATGATATGCCGACGATTATGACGGCCAACACTATTGGGTTTTGAAAAAAATTTCTCACGTGAGATAACTCCAAAGTGCTATTATCAATAATCCAAAACTCATTATTGATATTGATACCTCATTGAAGAACCAATCCTTGAAGGTCTCCCAAAGCAATGATAACAGTTGTCTATTAATCATCGTACTGTACCGTTAGTCCGAAAGGAGCCTCGATGTTCCTTTCGTATGGATTGTTTATCAAAAATACTGTGTCGCAGTAGTCGGGATCACCCCAACTGTCAAATGGCCAACCGTCAGTGAACATAATGAATTTTTTAGGTTCGATACCTTCCTCTTTCATATATTCCCAATTACATTCAAATTCTGTACCACCGCCTGCTCCTAGTTGGTATGATTCTAATTCATCCATATTGTCAGGAGTGAACACTTTTGGATTGAAAACTTTTGTGTCAAAACTCCAAAGGTGGATGTTGAAATCTTTGTATTGTTCCATTATACCTTTTACCTCAGACAAAAATTCTTTACACTGCTCTTCTGATATAGAACCAGATGCGTCCAGAGCCAAACATATATCTATTTTATCAGTGTTAATCATTCCTGGTAGAACTGCATCCATATGCCAACTCCTTCTACTAGGTTTCGTGAATGTGTAATCTGATTTCATTGTTGAAACTATTTGTTGTTGGATTATCTCTCTCCAGTTCATTTTAGGTTCGGTAAGGTCACCTATCAATCTTTGGATAGCACCAGGCAAGTTTCCAGCGCCTGTCGATTGTGCGGCACTGATCATTGCTTCTTTTAATTCGTCTTTGATCTTTTTTATTTCTTCTTTGGAATATTTAGGCTTGCCTTTTTCACCTTTGCCGTCTGCTGGTGTTGAAGATTCGCCATCTACATCAATGTGTTCGTCCAACAGTTCTCCCAACTTTTTTAAGTCGTATCCTTGCTTCTTTGCTTTCTTGTAGATGTCGTCGTAGATTTTTTCTGCCGGCCAGTCCTTGTATTTGTCATCATGGAAACCTTTGTCCTTGCCTTTGTCATCTTTGGGCATCTCGCCTATTCCACTTTCTATGAGAATTTGGTTCACGGCATAGTCCGCCGCTATGTTCCATAACTGATGGTCACGGTTTTGTTTTCTGCCTAGGAAATGATCAAAAACACAGTGCAGTACTTCGTGTCCAAAAAGGAACTCTGTTTCTTTCGGGGTAAGACTGTCGATAAATTTAGTATTGAAATAAAATTTTCTACCATCGGTTGCCGCTGTAGGACACCATTCATCGGCATTCACTATCTGCAGTCTTGTTGCCAGGTTGCCGAAGAAAGGGTGTTTTAGTAAAAGTCCTATTCTAGCGGTAACAAGTTTGTCTATTATTCTTGCGTCTGACATTATTTAGACTCCATAGCAGTTATGACGTACTTGCCAAACTTCTTATGGAACCTGTCGAATGATTTCAACTTGCTAGGATCGAATGGTAATTGATAGTTTGTAAGTGCTATCTTGGCACCCATCACCACAAGTTCTGTTTCGAAGTTGTCCATCATATAGTTGAAGAATCTATCAGCCATATCGTTCCAGTTTTTTGTTTTGTTTTCGTGAGCCTGTCTTAACTCATAACACAATGAAACTGTGAGTGAATACATTGCCGATATTTCTTTTGTTTTTAGATCTTTTACCTTGCCGCTCAATATGTCTGATGGATTAGGCAACTGACCGCTAACCTTACGATGATTCATAAACTTAACGGCCAGTCCTTCTCCTACTGCGCCTGCTACGAGGTCAGTGAGCGTACTTTCAGGCAGGTCATCAGTTAGAAGCTCTGATACGAAACTCCAACTTCTCGGAGTCGCAAATGATCTTGACGATCCTTTTGGGTCAAAATCATATAAATCTTGTTTGGCGAATGTCACATAACCAACAACATCTGGGTGAATTTGGTTGTTTGTTGCCCATATCATCCAGTCGTCGTAGTCCACTCTAAGTTCTACGTGTACGAATCTGTTTGCCAACGGAGCCGGCATTCTGTAAGTGACACCTTTGTCTGCGTCTCTGTTACCAGCGGCCACTATTGCTACACCGTCTGGCAGTTTGTATTGCCCCACTCTTCTGTTTAAGATAAGTTGATAAGCCGCGGCCTGTACTGCCGGAGCCGCCGAGTTCAACTCGTCCAAAAACACTATGGCGTTTGACTTGGGATCAGTTGGCAATTCTGCCGGTGATGCCCATACCATATTGTTTTCTTTCTGATTGTAATAAGGAATACCTTTGATATCAGTTGGCTCCCATAATGGAAGTCTGATATCTATCACTTCTCTTTTCTGTTCGTCACCTATCTGTTTAACGATATCTGATTTACCAATACCTGGTGCTCCCCACATCATTATGGGTCTCTTCAATTTTATACAATGTTGTAATGCTGATTTGGCCTCGTTCGGCGTCACAGTTCTTGTTTGTGTGCCTACTGCTTGTTTTTCTTTTTTGGTTACCATTTAGTACACTCCTGTTTAAATGTTTATAATACCATTATAGCAGAAATGTGTTATTGGTCAACCTCGAAAAAGTCGCTATTTTGCTAGGTTTTTTGCTCGTCCGCCTTGCTCATCGCCCTTGCTAGACCATATTTTGTGATATCTCCTGCGAACATCATCAGTTGCAGAGCCATTTTTTCTAGTGTTACTACTATCTTTTTCTTGTCAACAAAATAGGGACAATCCACAAATTCATCCAACCAAAGATATGTTTGTGGTGTAAAAATAATCTTGTCTGGAAACTTGATCTCGTATGTTTTGATGTCAAGTTTTTCTATGATACCTATGCCATCTTTTGTCAGTCTCAAACTTCGTGCCTGGTAACTTTCACGTACATTCTGCCACCAAGTGTAGTAGTTGGTCTTGATGCTCTCGTCGTGTATGGGTTGTTCCAACAACTCCATGAAGGTACGAGTGTAGGCAGTCTTGGTGTCCATACTCGTAATTATCTTTTATAGATATCGCCTGATTTTAAAATGTGTACAGCAAACTTGTCTGTCTTGTGCTGTGCGTTCAATTTTTTTGCCAGGTTTTCCGCGTGACCTGGATTTGAGAAAGACACCTTCTTGTATTTTGGACCTGGATAATTCGAAACCAAACTCGATGATTTCAAGTTAATGGGTTTACCATCGTAGAAAACCGCCCAGATGCCCTCTGCCGCCAGGACTTCTTCCTGTTTGTAGGTCTCTTTATTGCTGATTGATAACAGCACTGTAGGTTTTGGTCTGCTCATAGTTGTAAAAATATACAACTATATTTACCAGATATTATCTTGTTCGAAGTGTTCCTTGTACAGTTGATGGCTCCAAACCGGGTCAGCCTGGGGGAATGCCCGATCAAAATCCTGTAGGAATTGTTGTTCGTTGTAGATGTTTCGTATGTCAAAACGGTGTTTAAACTTATGGAAATCCTGCCATCTCACAATGTCCTGAGCATAATCAGACACAAAGTCACCTGTGTCTTCTTTGAGATATGTCTTCGCTTCGTCGCTCACCTGTTTCCTGTGTAGCCTGTAGAATCTTTCCGCAAACTTGGTCAAAATGGTTTGGTCACTGCACACAAGTTGTATGGTTTGATCAGGATAGTTCTTGCTGAAATCGGTGTCATGAGTCACTATGTAAACATCACGTTCAAATTTCGTGAATCTACTGTAGTATATCTCTTTTTTGATCTGGGTGTAATTGCTGAATTTTTTCTGTTGCGTCCTTGTGTACTTTATGTGATACCCACCCACTGTGTTCTTTTTGTAATCTTTTTGGTATATTGATTTTTTTTGAAGTGCTGTTGGATCCAGCATACCAAGGATGAGGTCTCCAAACATTCCGCCTCTGAATAATATCGGTCTAAGCATAATTTATTTTAAGATATTCTCTGTTTTTGGCAAAAATAAATTTGATGTTTCCATTGGTAGTATCGGGGTTCTCGTCCATGGCAAATGGATTGGTCCTATCTGCAAATTTTATATCCTTCCACACACAGTGCATACCAGTCGTCTTCCATATGTTGATTGCCCAGTCAAAGAAGTAATCGTAATGATTGGTTGTAAGCCTGTTCCATTCTGGGATCTGGGTATCTCGGAAAGTGTAAAATAACAATCCGTCTTCCTTGATAGTCTTGGCGTAAAAGCCTATGTGTTCTTCTAGTCCATCGAGATTCACCCAATGATCACCCCTGGCGTTCGTCACGATGAAATTATCAAAACTACAACCAAATGTATTGAAAAGGTCTTTCCTTTGTTTGATGATGTGCGCCTTTGGATAAATTTTCTTTACGATGTCCCACTGTTCTACGACAGTGAGATCCTTGATCCAATCCTCTAGATAATATCCTGCACACCCATAAACACAGGTATTGCCCGGTTTTAAATTTTTGATTACAAAATTATCAAAACTATCAAGCAATTTTTCTTGTTTATTTTTTCTATTTCTCAACCAATATTCGTGTTTTATTCTGCCTATGCGATATCTGATATAATTGTGACGGTCATTGTTAAGCATAGGGTATTGATCAAAATGTTCTATTAATTTTTCCATATATAATAATGCTTGTCAGGCACACTCCAGGTAAAATGTTTGCCTTTGTCTATGTATCTATCACTTAATTCCTGCACAGTGTAATTTCCGAGACTCTGTTGAAGCCATTCAAGGATGGCAGTTTGATAGTCATCCGACAGTTTGAGAGGAATTTTGGAATTGTCAATGTTCAAATAATGCCTGTTAAGGCATATGTAGAGGTGTTTTCCGTTATTGGTCCACTGTTTTATCTGTTTTATTAGTCCACTACAACTGAATCTGCTGTAGCCCTGGTGTGTGACCAATACAAGGTCGCATTCTTGAAAGGATTTGCAGGCAGGTATATTGATATCCAATCTTGTTTGCTCGACGTGATACACTCTCTTGAATTTTTTTTCCACAATAAATTGTTCAATGTCGTGGATACGTTTCAGTTTGTATTTTTCAGCGTAGAATTTGCTTTGTAGATTGGCAAAATTTTTTGTCCATTTGTATAATGATGTGTTGCTAACAATTTTTGTTCGCATTATTTTTTAGAAAATCCACCACCGTCCATTTCTATATTGATAGTCTGTGCCTCTTTGGCGGATTTATAAGCCTCTAATATCTCTTCCTGTATACCAGCCAGCCTGGTCATCGTCTGTGCAAGACTGTCTGACAATTTTTCTGCTTCTCTAATGGGCAAAGTAATAGTTTGGTCTTGCCTTGTCTTGGCTGTCCTTACTCTCCCGATGAAATCCTCAATTGGTTGTGTCTGTATTTTGTTCTTTGATTGCATTGTTAAGTACCTGTTGCATTTCTAATTTTGTTTTAATCGGTCCCTTATAAGGATATCTCTGCAGAGTGATCAATTTTGGGCAATATGCTTTCCTCCATCCCTTTTCAAAACAGATTATGTAATAGCCTGCACAAAAAAGGCTTTTTGATTTTGGAGTTTTGGTGTATATGGGTAGATGTTTTTGAACATTGAACATAGAATTGTAAGGCTTTTGATTACAAGCAAAGCCGTGTACTTCAAAACCAGACTCCTCTGTTTGTTCTGGTGTTTTTGTTATGGTGATATCGTTTGCGAACACCCCGGCACCAAATTTTTCATAGATGCTGTCCATTGTTGGAAATTCGAGTCTTTTTGTTTTGCCTAAAAATATCCAACCGTTGTCTTCCTGTTTTTGAAGTGTTCCGATCTTCTGGCCGTTTTCTTCAACGATCCAAAATTTATCTTTTACAAGTGTTTTAGCATTTATTCCCATAGTTCTATTATACTTTCTTTGAGACTTTTTGCCAAGTTTTTTCTCTTGAAAAAAAGCACATCATAATTGTAATTGAGATTGTATTCCACCTTCTTTACCATTTCTTTCAATTCATCCAAAGGCTTTTTTGATATTTCCAAGACCATGGACATCAATCTGGTCATTCTCTCATTTGGGTCGCGGATCTGATCGTATGTTTCGTCAAATATGTCTTCGAATGTCTTGAAGCCTAGACATTTCAAGTGCGTGAGCGTTCTTGCTGGTCCGATAACTATGAATGGTCGTTTGGCGGTAATTGCCTGCATCAACTTTTCATTAGGGTTTGGATATGTGTAGTCAAACAATGTTTCACAAACAAAATGTATACAGGCCTTTTGCAAGAATGGTTGGGTGGGATAATTGTCAGGAAGATTATCCTCAATATCTTTATTTTTGTGATCAAACAATTCAACCCTTTCATAAAGATCTAACATTTGATGAGAATAATTCCAGTCGTCTTTAGTCCATAAAGGAAATGTTATGAATTCATTGTTGGTTTCAAAACTTTTTTTGAGATTGTTTTTTTCACCTGCTATTTTTCCGTTTGTAAAACTGACAAGATTTTCTTGATAAAGATTCTTTTCAATTAGATATTTGCTGAATAGTTTTCTATGCATTCTGTGATTGTGCCCCATATAACTGAAATTATATTTGCATTGATCTAGATTAATATTGACCTTGCTGTCTACAAGTTCGTTGAAATGGTGAAAGTAATCTACGTTGATATGATAAAATTTATTGCTGGTATTAAAGTGTCCACAATACTCTGTCATTAATTTTTCTGCTTCGTGATAACCAACTATAAAAAAATCTGTAGAGTATATACCGGCTTTGACGACTGCATCTCTTAAATTGATTGCCTGCAGGCTGACTTTAGATCCAGGCACGAAATATTGTGCTTCTCCTTGATACAAAATGATTGCGGTCTTTTTATATTTTTCTTTGATGTGATTTTCAATGTTTAAAGAACAAAGTTTGTTGTATAACTTGTTAGGAGTAACACCAAATTTGTCCCCCCAAAATTCGGTTCCTATAAAGTGTATATCTGTGTAGTAGTTTTTGAGGATGTCTTTGAGTATCTGTGGTACTGCTTCGTCTGTCGATATCATTGGTTCAATCTAGCATTGAACGGCTCTACATAAAGTTGTGCCTGTTCGCTGATTTTATTTAAATCATACTTGCCACAGAACTTCATGAATCTGATTCCCACTTGCGATATACTTTTGTTTTCTGCCTTTGCTTGTTGTATTGTTTGATCTAGTGTCTCGACTATTTCGTTTGGTTGGGCGTGTAGGTCTATAAGTTTTAGATTTCTAGTGTAATCATCCAATACTGTGTGTTCTTTTCCATCTGCGTCTAGCCATTTGCTCAGCATAAGATTGTTCCAGGCAAATCCTTTGTTTTCTTTGTCTTCGAATGCTTCCATAAGGCCGACTTTGTTTTTAGTACCTTTTTTCCTTACACCGGGATAGGCAGAAAAAATATTGTCAGATGGATCACCTCTCATTGCCTTTTCAAAAATCATCCAATCTTTTGACGGCATCTTTTTTTCTAGTTTTGTTTTCTTATCTATTACTGGATTGCCTTTTTTGTCGAACACACCGTCGACGGTCATGGTTTCTTCAGTAATACCGTTGTATTGTTTTACATTAGGTGCTATCAATTGGTTTAAATCTTTGTCGGTGCTGAGTATCACGTGTTTTGTGTCTGGATGTTTATCTATCCAACGAGCTATTAAGTCATCTGCTTCTACCACAGGATTCTGTAACACTGTGGCATTGGTTTTTGTTTTTATGAATTCACAAAAATCATCATAACATTCCCAGAACACATCATTCTCTTCTTTTTCCGTTGGTGTCATGGCGTCTATGGTTTCTTTCCTGTTTCTTTTGTATGGAGCATATACATCTTTACGCCAACTACGACCTTCCAAACAAAAAACAAGATGTGAGCCATCAAAATCACCCCAGGCTTTTTTAATAGAATTCATTGTGATGTGTATTGCCATACCGATTTTTTCCGAGGTATCTCCACGGAAGACGTGTCTGGCTCTAAAAAAAGTGTTTGCAGTATCTATGAGTATATGAGTCATACCCTTATTATAACAGATTTTGGTAGTGTGTCAATTAAGAAACTTCGGTTTTTCCGTCGTTTCTTCTGTTTATTTGCACATAACCACCAGTAACATCACCTAGTCCTTGTTCGTTACCAATTGTTCTACAAAGTGATTGGAACCAACCGTCTACTATTTGCTCTTCGGTTTCGCCTTGATATCCGTTTTGTTTCAACATATTGACAAACTCGTCATTCCAGTCAAGTTCAAAGAAACCGTTCCTTGGGTTGTCGGGATTCACATTCATGTTAAGAACCTTGACCATTGGTTCTTCGCTTTTTTTCTTTTTTGTGGTCTTTTTAGATTCTTTTTTTGTAGTTTTTTTAACCTTCATATGCTTTATTATATATTATCTCCTGAACAAAATCAATCAAAATTTTCATACATTGCCTTGTTGTCTAACAGGTGTTTTACCAATCTCAATGTGTCGTGCTTGTCATGGTGTAATGTGGCTTTTCTTGCCATATCATCATTGCTACCAGACAATGGGTATTTCACAGGCTGGAAATATTCTTTCAGTGTTTTCTTCTTTTCTTCCTGCATTGTGTCATACATCCATACGTTAGAACAAAAATCAAAAAATTTATATATTCCAGGATTGTTTTGTATCAATTCTCTTTTACGCATTCCTGGTTGATACCCACTGTTGTCGTCGTTTATACAAAGGTAGTCCCACCATAATGGTTTGTAGCAATTACCTGCGTCATAGATTATGTGTTTGATTTTTCGCTGAGCCAGGAAGGATTGAAATGTAAGAATTTTTACGAACAGTTCATCGTGTATTGTGTGTTCTACCTTGTGTACCAGTGCTCCGGACCTGAGAAAGGTGTTGAGTGTGTCTCTGTCTACCATTTTATTGATCTCTTTTTCATATACTTCTTGATTGTATTGTTGTATCCAAGATGCTTTATAATGTAGATTGTTTAACTTGTCAAAATTTTTGGCTATTGGAAGGTCAAATCTGTTGTGATGGCTCACAGGCAGTATACATATTTCGGGATTTCCGTTTTGTGCTATCCATTCTATGGCTACTCTTATTTGCCTTTGTGGAGATGCACCCGATATACTTAGATTGACAACATCATTAACTTTGAAAATGTCCTTGAGTTCTGTATGTAATTCCGAATAGACTTCGTCGTAACTGCTACCACTTATCAACAGAGTTGACATCAGGTCCCCCATTTGTTGCCAAATAGATCTACGTGTAGCCTTGGTGAATATTTGTAACCTTTTTGTAGACAAAGTTCTGCCACCTGTTTAGACGTCTTGGCCTGACCTTCTACAGTGGCGCCTACTCCCATTAGATAGATGTCGGCCTCTACTCCAGCATCGGCATACTGCTTTCTTGCCTTGTCAACTTCTTCAAGATCTTGCTCGTCTTGTACAACAAATTTGAAATATAAGTGTGTGTTAGGAATCTCGGCATATTGCCTCGCAACGTCGGGTTTGATTGCTTTGTTCCAATCTTCTCCTGATATCGATAATTTAGGAGAGGTAGACCAAGTTACGTGTACAGGTTCTTTTGTATAATCTCCAGCGACCAATCCCTGCAAGAACTTGTCAAATCCTTCCTTGAACGGTTGTGTGCAATTTGTTTCAATTGTTAAATTTTTAAGATCTTTGAATTCGGGTTGTCTCAACAGTTGTTGTGTTTCTCTTTGCCATAACATTGGTTCTCCGCCTGTGATGATAAAATGTATATCTTTTCCGTTGTCACAAGTCCATTTATTTTCCGGAGTATAACCAGTTACTTCTTTTGATATTTCGTCTATGCCTTTCCATTCAACAAGATGTTTATACCTTGAACTCCAACTGGCAGATGCGTCACAGCCAATTTCCACGACAGGTAAATCTCTTACGTGTTTTATATTTGTAAGATCTTGTGTAGCATATGGCATCTCTTCTGGTTTGAGCCATTTACTTCTATCTCTGCCCTGTCCAAATCCGTGACAGTTGAAGTTACAACCAAACACTCTAAAAAATACAGAAGGCACACCTACGAATCTGCCTTCACCTTGTACACTATAAAATATTTCTGAATATCTAATTTTTTCCATATAATATTATACTACACTTATTTAGATCAGTCAATTTGGTCTGGAAAATCTCTGTATAGAAAATGTTGTATAGTATCTGTATCAACAAATTGATTGAATCCTACGTGTGCTTTATCAACATCTTTGTTTGTCAGAGTGATGTTCATAGCATCGTCGAGTTGTTGCATATTTTCAAATTCCATATCTATTCTAAATTCTGGTAAATCCATAGAACGAAAACCCAATTTCATTCTAGTAATTCTATAACAACTCATTTTTTTGTTTTCTACTAGACTGTCTAAAAATTTAGACATCTTTGATACAAAATCAATTGCTGTGATATTTTCTTTATGATCAGCGTAAATGGTATATATGTCAGCCAAAATAATCCTCCTGTGTGCCTTCTCTGTACAGATCCTGGGTTATGCAGTGTACTCCTCCGTCCCAAAAATATCTGTGCCTAAAGTTGAAAATAACAGGTTCAACTTTGTGTTTTTT
>Ga0075480_10000004_pt1 | contig 93368 bp, 105 predicted proteins | sample DEB08_DNA_7_FD_81590 | JGI IMG/M metagenome (GOLD analysis project Ga0075480, IMG submission 81590) | Aqueous microbial communities from the Delaware River and Bay under freshwater to marine salinity gradient to study organic matter... | ecosystem: Environmental > Aquatic > Marine > Coastal ... | reverse complement strand
ATTGTTTATATTCGTTTTTTTGTTTCAAGTAACAAGTGTTGCACACATGGCGATAATAAGTTACTTCTTTAATAACTCCCGCTTTAGGAAAATCAGTAAACATGTTTCCACGGAAACCGCATGTTTTACAAACTCTTGTTGCGTATATCATAAATTGGTAACAGTTGTCGGTATAATTATTTTCTAGACACATGCTACCGTCCAACTGTCGAAGTTTGTTGCTGTTAGTGTCTACCACTTTCGTGGAAAAAGGTCAAGATACTTTTACTGTTTAAATGCTGGAATTGAACCAGCTTCGTTAGTTTCGTAGACTAATGCTCAACCAATGAGCTAATTTAACTGTTTAAGTTGTTTGCTGTTCGTATCTTTAAAATGTCTAGATGCTGTCCCTGCTTTTCTGGCACGGGCAATTTAAGTAATGGTGAAAAATAAATGTGCTGTTGGCATCTTAAAATGTTCTGTTACTCGCGTGAGTACAGTTGTTACCATTTGGCTGATTGGGTATTTCAGTGACTCTGATCAGTGAGTTTGAAAGCTTTTTCCGACCGTGAAAAATATGTTGATTACACCAATACCCGAATCAAGCCTTATGATAACGGTGAGACATTATCATCCCATCGATTATCAACGGGTTTCCCGCCGCTAATCTTAATGAGTTGTCTGTCTCTAAAATTGGATTTCATTGTTCTATGAATTGATTACACAGACATTATACGTATGGAACAATAAATGTCAAGAACTTTTTTTCATAAGCGCCGATTTTTTTATTAATACAACTTTCACAGTAATAAAGAAAACAAAAAGAGCGGCAACTTTGCCGCTCTTTTTTTGTGACTAATTATCAAATGCTCTGATTTGAACCTCTTCTGATATCACATAAAACATGATTGCTAATTGTTCATAATATTTGGCGCTCATATTCACGATCTTGTCCATCTCGTCGTCAGTAGCCATTATCCTAACGGGAATCATGCGCTCAGTAAACTCTTCATCTTCGGGTGATACCCACTGTCCACGAGCTACAGGCATTACAGTCAAACCTCTTGTTATAGCTTTTACTTTTTCATCCCATACTTTGTGGAATCGTGTTCGAATAGGGCGACCATCATTACGAACTGTGGGAACTAAGATTTCAAAAAGTCGGGTTCTATTATCTTTTCCAGCATTCATACGAGTTCTGCAAGAGTCTGAACCAACCAAACGATACCACAGATAAGGGTGCTAAGTCCACCTAACACATAAAGAAGTCCAAAAAGAAAGTGAAGACGAATACTTGTTTCGATTGTTTTGTCGCTGGTCATTAGGAATGCCATATTAGAGAAAGCGCCGATTAATCCAGTTACGAATACTGCGAGACTAATGAAGAATATTAAAACTGTCATAGCCGTAATATAACAGAAAATTCGGCGCTGTCAAGAAAAAAGTAGGACTGGAAGGAGTCGAACCCTCATTTATTGATCCGTAGTCAATCGTGATATCCATTTCACTACAGTCCCATTGGTGGATGGTGTTGGAATTGAACCTGTTCCGCAATTCTCGTGGAACCTAAACTTTTGAAGAGTTTGATAAGCACCAGCTTATTTCGCCATCCTGAAAATTAAGTCTCTCCCGCAGGAATCGAACCCGCACCCTCTGAGCTTCAATCAGATGTGCACACCACCTTACACCAGAGAGAGATAATGTATGTTGGCGGAATCGAACCACTTGTCGGACCATCCCTACGTTTAACGACGACTGTTTTACAGACAGAAAAGGGTGACAACATACAGAGACGTTCTGTAACTGTTGTCACAGAACGATTAGATAAATCGATAATATCGTCGTAGTTGTTTCATTTTGCTTTTCCAGTGCCCCAATTTCTGTTACAGGCACCCATGCCATCTTTAGTTACACAAGACTTCTCATAAGATCGGCGCAATCTTTTACTAATGTGTCGTTTGTGTCTTTTTTTTGAAGTCATAAAATTATAGGGGATTTTACGTGTTTTGCCCCTATCACGGATAGTCTCTGCTATCAGTCGCGTTGTTGGATTTGCCACAATTCTTTGATTTTCAAAAAGAAAACCTCATGGTCGGACGATCAACGTTTGGCCCTTAAGTTATCTAAAGTTGCAGAAACGGGATTCGAACCACGTGACCTTCAGTTTATGAGACTGACGAGCTACCAGACTGCTCTATTCTGCGATAAAATGTTATTCTTCTATGACAATTAGCACATCTCACTTCACATTTCTCAATTTCTTGTTTAATTCTTTTAATAGAGTATGCTTGATTTACCATATTAGATATGTTTCCTTTTTTAATTCCACGAACATGATCAAATTCTAACACGATTGGATCACTTTCTCCACAGTCTATACAAGGGTGTTTAAGTAAATATTCGCGAACAAATTTTTTATTTCGTGGTATTGCCGTTTCAGATTTAAAATTCGCCGCTTTAGCTTTTATTACCTTTTTATTTTTTAGGTAATGTTTTCGAGCCGATTCAGCTTGTGATTTTTTATCTTTACAGGGCATTTTAAATTAATTGTTCCGGTAGGTCTTGCACCTACAACTTCCACCTTATGAGGGTGACGCTTTACTTTTAAGCTACGGGACAGTTGGCGCTTCGACAGGGTTCGAGCCTGTATCTTTCCCTTTACAACAAGGGGCTGTTTTTCTGATTTAAACTACGAAACATTTAAGTGGAGAAGCACGGTTACGCTCCGTGTTTTTCTGATTGCAAATCAGATGTGTTATCTAGTACCACTACATCCCCGTTAAATATATTTTACATCTATTTTGAAGTTTGTCAACTTGTTTTTTTAAAAAATGTATCGTTGGTACGCCAGTAATCAAAACAACCAATGTCGTTTGAAACTTGTCCATTAGGCTTTAACAGTGGATGAGGGGCAGGAAGACTAGAGCGGCGAATTCGTTGATAGTCTTTTTCTCCGCGCTCATTAATAAACGTCGTGCCTGTTCTAATCTCTGTAACGTAGACCACTTCTTGCTCTTTAATTTTGACCTTCATATGATTAAAAAATAAGTCACTGCATAAACACACAGCGCAATTGCTAAATAAATAAACTCAACTTTTCCCATTGGTTATTATTGCCCAAAAGTTAAAAATTGTCAAGAAATTTCTTAACTTTCTGTGTAAGAAGCAAAGACATGGCGAAACAGAAACGTCCATATAAAAAACGTAATACCGAATATTGGGAAAACTTAGGCAAGCGTAGGGCGGAATCTTCTGATCCATTGTTTGCTAAAGTCGCGCCTGAAATTACGGAAGACTTTGAACCCGCAATGTGCGGAGAGCCTTTGATATCCTTTGATTCAACTGCTTCTGGAGGTCGTTTAAGTGAACCAAATGCACGCACCTCATCACGGACAAACCGTGTCACCAAAGAAACAATAGGCCAACGCTTCAACAATATCAACGAGGGTTTGGTGCCGTTTCAAGTAGCAGGGAATTCGGTTAATGTAACAGAAGCAATCTTACTTTGTCAGAAAGCTTACTACAATGTTCCTGTTTTTAAATCTACCCTTGATCTTTTAGCGGAATTTTCAGATGCTCATACTTACATGGAGGGTGGTTCTGTTTCTAGCCGCAATTTTGTAAAAGCGTGGTTCAAGAAAATCAACCTTGATAATCTGAAAGATCAATACTTTCGTGAGTATTACCGAGGTTCCAACGTTTTCATGTATCGACTGGATAGCCAGTTAAAACAAGAGACTGTTAAGAACTTCAAGTTAAAGGATAATTCGGTGCTCAAGCGAGTACCTGTCAAATATATCATTCTCAATCCCACAGATATTGTAGTGAACGGTCAATTATCGTTTGGCAAGTTTCAATACGCTAAAGCTCTAACTCCTTTTGAGGTTGAACGATTACGCAACGCGACAACAGATGAAGAGAAATATATTTATGAATCTCTTGATAAAGATGTTAAAGACCAACTCAAAGAGCATTCTGCTATTCAGACTGGCAATCAAGTTCTGCTTGAACTTGATCCTAAAAGTTTCCATGTGGTATTTTATAAAAAGCAAGACTATGAGCCGTTAGCGGTTCCATTAGGTTTCTCAGTTCTAGATGATATTAACAAGAAACTAGAATTGAAAAAGGTTGATCAGGCTATCGCACGCTCAGTGGAAAATGTTATTCTGCTGGTTACGATGGGTACTGAGCCTGACAAAGGTGGCATTAACCACAATAACCTTGCTGCCATGCGCCAAATTTTTGAGAACAAGTCTGTGGGTCGTGTTCTCGTGTCGGACTATACCACTCAAGCTGAATTCGTTCTTCCTGATTTGACTCTTATTATGGGTGAGGCCAAATACGAAGTGCTGAACAAAGATATTCAGGAAGGTTTGGGTAATATTCTTATAGGGGAGAGTAAATATAGTGACACTGAATTGAAACTCAAACTATTCTTTCAGCGATTGGAGAAAGGAAAGGAACAATTCTTAAGGGAGTTCCTTCAGCCAGAGGTTGATCGCTTGTGTAAAGAATTCGGGTTTCGTAAAATCCCACAAATTCACTTTCAAAAAGAAGATGTCATTAATAGTGAGAAGCTACAGAAGCTTGTCATTCGTATGATGGAACTCGGTGTTCTAACACCTGAACAAGGTATCGATACTATCCACAAAGGAGAATTCCCTGCTGTTGATACTATGAAGGAAGCACAACTCGAATTGCGTGAAGAGAAGTTAGAAGGTCTATATGCACCGTTAACAGCATCGCAGAATTTCTTCGATCCGATGGCAGAGAATGATGCTATCAAATTGTGTGAACAAATGGAACTAGAGATGCAGCAAATGCAGCGTGAAGGAGTTCCGCGCCCTGACCCATCTGATCCAAATGCACCTTTAAAAAAGGAACCGAAGGAACCTACGGGTAGACCTTCTGACGGTGGTGGTCGTGGTGGTGATCCTCAAGATAAAAACAGAGGTGGTGGTAGAAGATCAGGAACCTATGTAGATAGAATAGGTAGACGTAGACGTTATCCACGAAGACGAACACCCACATCTCAATCACCTAACTCACCAACTGTTTCTGCACCATCTGGTGGTAGACCTGTAGGACAAGCATCAGAGGTATATTCATCAGATGCTCTTGTTGAATTGTGCTTTGATATACGCAAGTTTCAAGATAGAAGTGTAGAAAAGTATAAGGAATTGAAAGCTAGTGACGAACTTTCCGAAGAACAAGAAAAGATGATCGGGGATTTATGCTTGAAAGTAGTGAAAAGCTTTGAGATTCCAGAATGGGACGATGCATTCGCATCAACGGTTAAAGATATTAATCGATTGAAGGTAATGCATACGCAACCAATTATTATAGAAATAGCGGAAGCACATCAACTAGATGATTATTCCGCCGCTCTATTATATCACACAATTCCTGTAATCGAAGATGAGTAAAAAAAATCAATTTAAAACTGAATGGCGTTCAAATATAACCGCCATTAAAGAAGAAGAATATGATAAGTATCATATTTCGAAAGCTTCCATGTTAAAAGAGGCGCAAGCTTCATCTCTCATTCCTGAGAATTTCGCGCCATGGGATAACATAGACATCATGCCTATCTTGATGTCTATCGCTATTGTAAACAAATTTAATGATAATGATGATGCGGTTCCATCTATGGGTGCAGCTAAGATGCTACCTAAGTTCCCGCATAAGCCAATTAATATTGAGCACCAAAAAAACATTATCGTAGGTCACTTAGTCCGCGCTGGATTTGCTGAGTATGAACCAGCATTCGCTGTTGGCGATCCTTTAGACTACATTAATAGAAGTGACTCATTCTATATTTCGGGGTTAGGGTTCATCTACCGCTCTGTTTTTCCAGAGTTGGCAGAGGCTATAGCAAGAGCTAGTGATCCTTATGATGATACATATAATGCATATGCAGCATCATGGGAGGTTGCCTTTTCTTCATACGACGTTGCAGTAGGTGATGGTGAGCTTATTCAAGACACTAGAATTGTTACTGCTGACGACCCTCAATTCCAATCACTATCTGCAATGTTGAAATTTAATGGTGGTAGTGGAAAAACACATAAAGGGGAAAAGGTTCGGCGCGTTTTGCGCGGTGAGAAAATACCTGTAGGATTAGGATTAACAGAGAATCCTGCTGCTGCGGTAGAGGGTATTTACGCACTTGCTAGCATAAGTGATGAAAAAATTTCCGAAAACAAAGAAACAGATGTAACAGATAACGAGACTAACATAGCTATGGATAAAGAAGAATTCGATAAATTTAAGAAAGAGGTCAGCGACATGATCTCATCTATCGCTTCTAAAGATGGTAGCTCAGACAGTCCTGCGCAGGAAGTGTTTGAGAAACTAAATACTCTTTTTGAGGAAAAAGGTAAAGACTGGAAATCTCAGTCTGACCAACACTCGGAAGATATGAAGAACACTCAAGCAGCACTTAAGCAGCTTGAAGATCAACTGAAAGATGCGAAGGATACTATTAACAAATTTCAAGACGATATTTCAGTTCGCGATGCAGCAGATAAACTGAATACTCGTATGGCAACAATCGCCAGCCAATTCGCTCTAGAAGAAGCAGAAGAAGCTATCGTGGCAAAAGAAGTTCAAGGACTTCCTGCTGACGATGAAGCATTCGCCTCTTATTTGGAGAAAGTTAAGGTTGTTTTTGCTCACCGCAACAAGGAAGCAATTGCCGCTGCTAAAGCAGAAGCAGAAGCTAATAAAGGTGAAGGTGAAGAAAACAAAGACGACAAGAGCAAAGAGGGCGAAACTAAAACTGCAACCAAAGCATCGAAAAACGATGAAGGTAAAGAAGACAAAGAAGATTCGCCTGATATGGCAAAGCAACTAGCTACGCTAGACGCTCAAGCTTCTCCACTTCTTAACAACATCGGTGAAGACGCAGAAGGTTTAACACTATTTCAGAGATTCCAGCAGAACGGTTTGGCTCTCGAAGAAAACAAATAAACTGAATTATGGCTCAACAAATCACAAGATTACTCCCATGGGGTAACATTGATGAAAAAGATATCATCAATGAATACGCACTAAATGCGGGTTCTGGAGAAGCTGGATCGTTCGTTAAAGTTGTAGCTGGCGACCTTTCAAAAGACCCAACAGAATATGTAAACTCTAGTTACTACGTCAACAGGATGGGTAACGCAACATCAAAATATCCTACCGTCACTGCGACAGTTGGATTGACCACAGGAACAGGCGATGCTGCTGTTGTTCTCGGTATGTTAATGCGCGACTATCGTGAAGTTGATGAAAATGGCGAGAAGCTACATTTCTACAATCCTAAAAAGGAAGAACTACAATGCTTGCTCTCAGGTGAAGCTGCTCCTATCGCTACTCGCGGTATGAAAGATGTTAACCACAGAGCGTTCGCCAACGGCGTAGTTCCAAATGTCAACGATGCTGCTGTTCTAGCTGCTGATGGTAAACTTACTGGCGTTGCTGCTGGAGATCGTTCTCAAGAGCAGAAGGACGCAACAGTTGGTAAATTCATCGGAACTGGATTCAGAAGTGGTCAACAAACCGCAGACGCGTTTGATGGACCATGGGCAAGACTGGTATTTTCAATAGATTAATCAAGCAACAACTCTAAATAAATGGAAATCACACTTAAAAGAACAGAAGATCAGATTGCATTGATTAAGGCAATTGCTTCGAAAAATCGCGATATCGCCTATGAAGCGCGTGCAGCGATTGCGGAGTTAGTTGGACCTGTAATTTCGGAAGTTATTAATAACGCGCCGACTCTCTCTAATTTCTATAAGAGAATGCCATATAGTGAGAACGATAACCCATCGATCCCACTGGACCTCTTTCATGACATTACAGATGAGCAATACATCCGTGTTCACTCTCAGACCGTCGCAGGTGGTCTGTCAAGTAACGAGATGTATCTCGCGCATGACGAACTGAAATTCAAGACCTACAGCCTTAACTCAGCATGGAGCGTTAATAAGCGTTATCCACGTCAGGCACGTCTTGATGTAATTTCAGCGATCTTTACTCGCATGGCACAAGAATTCTTGCTTCTGCAAGAAAAGTCAAGTGTCAACCAATGGTGCGGTGCGCTAGTCGTAGCTGACACGAAGATTCAAGGAACTGCTGAGCAGGGGAATCACGTGATCGATGCTACCAATGCAAACCAACTCTCAATCGACGACTTCAACCGTCTCCTAACTCGCTCTAAGCGTATTTGGAGTAACTGGAGTACAGGCACACCAGCAGGTGGCGCACGCTTCGGTATCACGGATCTGATTATGTCACCTGAAATGACACAGGAAATTCGCGCAATGGCTTACCAGCCAGTGAATACCCGTCAAGCAACTTCGGGAACATCATCGATTCCTGCCACAGACAACATGAGAAACGAAATCATGAGCAAAGCTGGATACCCATCTATCTTTGACGTGAACATCATCGAACTGTTGGAAATGGGGCTGAATCAGCGATACAACAAAATCTTTAGCGAAATTAATGAGCTTGAAGGATCACCAGTAACATTCACTCAGGCAAGTGACGAAATCCTCTTAGGAGTTGATCGTAACAAGTCTAATGCTCTTATCCGTCCTGTGGTTCAGGATGAAGATGCATCAAGCGATGTTAACGTGGTTCCTGATGACCAATTCGTAGATCGTTCTAAGAAAGTAGGATGGTATGCAGAAGTGAACGAAGCACGAATCGTGCTGGAAGATCGAGCACTTACAGGTCTTAAGGTTTAATTTCAAACCCTTTTACATAACCTAAACAAGAAGACGGAGACTAACCATCTCCGTTTTTTTGTGTAATGGTAGTTATGAATTACACTGATGGAAAAAACAGAAGGGCGCAAAGTCGTGAGTCTTTAGCAGCATTGGTCAACGATAAATCCCGTAATCCTTTCGGGACACTAAGTGAAACACAATTCGAAGATCGTTTGGCAGCAATGACAGTCGATGAGAAGTTCAGACTATGTGCTCAAGTCGGTGTCCGACCACAAGCAAATGGTCATGTTCATATTATGGACGAAAATCTGCGACAAGCGTTTGCTACGTATATTGAAACGCAACCCGCGTTTATTGAGGAAAAAACTAAAGAGATCAGCCGCAAGGCTGACTATCTAAATCCACCTCAGAGTCTACAAAATTTACTTAAGTAAATGAACACAGTAGGAACATTAGCATCGGAAATCGTGACGTATTCGTATCCAGACGATACGGGCCGCTTCTCCGTTACTTATGTTTCGGGTTGGATAGCGACATCGTTAGGAGAGTTTAACGGTCTAACTCATGAGTTTTTTGAAATTGATGGGTCTGGCAATTTCTCTCCTGAACTATGCCCAATAGAGTCGGGTATCTTTACAAAGCTTTACGACATCCAATACGCTAAGAAAGCATATCGCGAAGCACTTCGTGGTATCGTGTGGGGAGGTTCAACAGATTTCAAAGATACTCTAACTATGGTAAAAGAAGGTGATTCAGTAATCCAAAAGGTGAGCAAGCATCAGGTAGCTATAAGCTTCCGAGACTTCGCCGCTATGGAAGAAGATAACCTCAGAGATTTACTATATCAATATAATAACCAAAAGGCGTCACCACTTCAAGTTGCAGGAGAAGATGGATATACGCCAATCAAAGAAGTAATTAATTAATGGCAAGTCTTTTTTCAGATGACGAGAAAGCAGCTATTAGAGAAGTAATTGATGACGTTCATGATACATTTAAGCGAGAGATCTATGCTTATGTAGAAAAAGCGTCGTATACTGCCTTTAATAGCGATCACAACCCGTTGTATGGAAGGAACGACAATGAATCGCGTGCACTGCCAACACGCACTAAACATACCATTGAAGCAAGAGTTCATTATGAACGGTGGAACTCGGACGATGTAGATAATGATACTGCTCTACCTACATCCGAAAATATAGTCAGACTAAAGGTTAAGAAAGCTGACTATGAAATTTTGAAGAAAGCGGCGACTATCGAAATTGATAGCGAGAATTACAGTTTAGTGACTGACAATATCATTGAAGGTTCGTTGTCAACTGACAACTATACCGTCTACCTACGACGTGATACATAATGGCAGCTAAGGTGACTTTCAGTGTTAACATACCTGCTCTAGTGCGGGAAATGGGACAAGGTAGAAATCGTTCTATCGTGGAGGCTCAAGCTGTGCCATTGGTTCAAGAGGTGGTAGAAGTAGCACAACGACAGTTACAAGAAGAGTTCGAAGAACACGCTGTGACTCAGGAGTTGGATGCTGGCATTCATGCAGATAATCTTTCTGGCACACTAGACGGTTCTTACGGAAACCTATTTAGTTATATTGGTTTTAAGCGAGGTGATCATCCTACCGAAGTTATTAGGCGGGAGTTGTCTAAAAAATCTAAGGTTAAAGTAAATTTTACTGGTGGTAGGTTTAAGATATCTATGTTGGGTCCATCAAGAGATAAGATCTACAGTAAAACACCACTACCATGGGCATCCGATAGTTGGGCGCGACGTATCGAAGTCGGCATTGCAGGATTCGGGCGCTACCTTCTTAAGAACTCAGCTTCGTCTCGTTCAGGTATAGCTATTCAAACAGAGAAACAAATACGTGGCGGAAGATTTAGAAACGTTTCGTATCTAACTAAAATGTTTCGGCGCTTTTATGCTCAGTTAGGGGTAAAAAGATAGTGGGGTCGCAAGTAAATAATGGAGTCGCAGTTCATACATAAAGTCATACCATCATTTCAACTATGGGTTGAACACGAATTAGTGTCTGATAATTGCAAAGCTTATAATACAAATCAATCTAATAACTTTGCTTATGTTACTGGTTACAATGATATACCACCCAATCTTTTTCATGGGTATCAGGGTAGATTCAGGCAACTAGTGGCAGACTATAATGTTGACGTTCCTAATAGTGGCATATTTGTTAATGGTAACTTTGTCTCAGGAGACTCATCAGATGTCATGATTGATTATAATGATGGCAGAGTGATAGTTCCATTTGCGAGCGGCACAGGACTCACTATAACAGCAAATAACACCGTCAAAGAAGTTAACGTTTACATTACCGAGGACGACGAAGAAAAACTATTGGTTCAAGGCGACTTTATCGACAGTGCCTCACCCTTAATGACCCAACTGTTTGCAAATGAAGATAAGAGGGATGATTCAACCTATATTCTCCCCGCAGTCTTTCTTAAATTAGAAACAGATGTAAATAATCCCGTTGCATTAGGCGGCGAAGTAGACACACGGATCAAAATAAGAATGATCGTATTGTCTTTTTCAAATTATATTACAGACGGGGTTTTATCACACTTTAAAGATCAGGATAAAACCTGTATCAAGCTTGTTCCATTCGGTGATTATCCATATGGAAGAGCATTCACACTGAAGTCTTACCCATACAAATATACAGATTTAGCGGCGAACTATACCGAGAATATGTATGTTGAATCGGTGATGACTTCTAAAATCACAAAATCACTAACACTGGAAAAATTACAGAAAAATCTGATCATGGGATTTGCAGACTTTGATTTATCAATTTATCGTTACCCAAACGCTTAAAAACTGTGTAATTCATTCTGATCACAACTTTTATTTTAAGATATGGCTAAAACGCGCGTTCTATCACAATCAAAAGCACTCTATGTTACTAAGACAGGAACACTGTATGGTGACGGGACATCTCCCTCAGGAGTTGAAGCTACTCAGCTTCACCGCATCAACTCGTTCTCATACGAAGTAGACATTGCGGGTGCTAGACAAGACATTCGAGTTTTTGGTCAGCTTGCACGAATCGGGACTGTTACAACATCAGACCTTACTCCTACTTGCTCATTCGGTTATCTTCTTACAGATGGTGAAAATGAACACCACTTAGGAATGGAGATCGAAGAGTCAATCACAGGTGCAGCTTTCCAACCAGCAAAACAAGGTATTTCTGGATACCTAACGGAATCAGCCGACCACAACGAACGGAACTTGTTCGCTGTTACTGTAGCAGAAGGTGAAGATGCATTCGCCGCTGGTGCATGGGCCAACAGAAACCAACACGATGTTGTTGGATTTGGTAATGCTTTCGTGACTGAATACTCAGTTGATATGGCAGTCGGAGATATTCCTACAGCCAACGTTTCTATGGAGTGCGGTAACATCGCGTTCTATACGGGCAAATCAAGTGGACTATTCAACCCATCAATTAACCCTGCCGTGGGAACCAAAGCAGATACAGGTGCCGTTGTGCTTCCTGTAGCTTCAACAGGTGACTCAGCAGTTGACGTTCTTCGTGACGGTCAAATTTCATTAGACCTTCAAGATGCAACGAATCTCGGTATTGGTGGTGCTAAACTCGCAGAAGTCCACCCACAATCAATTTCACTTTCAGTGCCACTGGCACGTGAAGCACTTACCGAATTAGGTAACGACCTTCCTTACTCTCGTCCGTTAACATTTCCAATTGACGTGACACTTTCAGTCAATGCGTTGACCGCTGATATGACAGAAGGACAAACGGCTGGTCTATTGACTGGTTGTGCTGGTCAAGTAGAACGACTGATTACAGTTAAACTATATGATCGATGCGACCCATCAATCCTACGTTTGGGTTATGCACTTAAAGCGGCAGTTCTGGATAACATCTCATTCTCAACTGACCTCGATGGGGCAGAGACAGTAGATATGTCATTCTCAGCACAGATTGCTGGTGCTTCTAACATTGAAGCTGGTTTCTTCATGACTGGAGATTATCTCACATCAAATGCTTCACCACTTAATCCAACGTTGATCGGTGGCATGACATCTGCCTAATAATAATTAAAGTTTTTTGAAACCGTCGTTCCGCAAGGGGCGACGGTTTTTTTGTTGTGTAAAGGTATATGATGAAGTGTTGCACAAAATGTCTAAAAGAAAAAGAGCTATTTGAATTCCATAAAAATGGACGGGGCGGATTACATAGCCATTGCAAATCTTGTAAAAATAAATATTCTAAACAGTATAGAAAAATTTTCAATGATTGTTGGGATAAAAAGAAACGAGCAGAATATAATAAACAATGGAGGATGAATAATAAAGAACATATTAGCGCCAAACAAAAAGAAAAGCGTGACAGTAATACGACTTATAAATTAGCGGGGAATTGTCGAACAAGAATTGGTTGTTTCATCCGACAAAAAGGTTTTTCTAAAAATTCATCAACACGACAAATGATAGGGTGTAACTGGAAGGCACTTAAAAAACATCTTGAATTACAATTTAAAAAAGGAATGAGTTGGGGTAATTATGGTTCTGATTGGCATATTGACCATGTGATTCCTTTAGTAAGAAGTGACAGAGGGTTTTATTCTGTCGAAGAATTATGTCACTTTACCAATTTACAGCCTTTATGGGCGAACGATAACATCGTTAAAGGAGGATCATAATGAAAGACTATTTGTTAGGTTACGTCAATGTTGATTTCTCTTTCAATACTGATATTTCTGTAAGGGTTCCAGAGAGCGGATTCTTATTACAGTTAGGGCAAACAGGAGCAGACTTCTATCCCGTAATATCATTCTCAGGAGTTTCGGGCTACATCTTCGATCAACGAGGGGATTTCGTTGCAGGTTACAGCAAGAACGGAACCTTTTCTATCAGTGGTAATTACGATTATAATGGAGATAATGAACCAGAAGCAACTGGACGCTTATCATACTTTCTTAACGAATCATTTATTGCAAACAATATCTACAATACAGGGTTTATAGACGCTATTCGTTTTGAAGGTTATTCTGATGATAACGTAGCAAACATAAGTTTTGTTATCAACACGGGAGACTCTGTAGCTGTAATGTCTCAAAATGGATATTACTTTCAAGACGCCAGTGGAAATTATATATTTACTAGTTAATTGATATTTCTTATTTAAGAAAATATAATATGATTATGAAGCAGATATATCAATTCGATGTAGATATCGACAATAAGCCAGTAACGGTTATCATTAAAAAGCCTAATCACGGGCAGATTGAGGATGCGGAATTTGTTTTTTCTCAAAAATTTAACCAACTTTTAAATGCAGGTTTTCTTAGCCGAAGCATGATGAACAAAAAGTATGGTGATATTGGAGGTGCATATTCCGACAAAATGATTAAAGATTTAGGAAGTGCTATCGAAAAGTTAGCTGATTGTGAACGAACAATTCAGTTCTTTGAGGGTGCAAAAGACCTTTCAGACGATCAACAGGAAGAGTTAATTGAGGCAAAAGACGCGTATGCCAATATTCAGTTTAATATTGCTAATATGGACCGTGACCTTGAGGTAATGTATGCCAACTCCGCAGACGCCAAATCAGAGGAACATATGATCAAATGGTTCGTTCTTCAAACCGCACACTTCGAAGAAGCTGTAGAGAAAGATGGTAAAGAAGAACGAGAAACGTTCCCGTTATTTGACGGTAATACTTTTGAAGAAAAACTATCAGCTTATTCTGAATTCTTAGATGATGTTGAAGATGCCGATACTGACGATTTATCGAAGAAAAAGAAAATTGTAGCAGCGTCATTAGAAAAACTTTCACGCGTTATCAACCTTTGGTATCATGGTATGGGGCATACTTCAGAGGAAGTGGAGAAAAACTATGCACGATATTTTCCTGAACTAGTGGAAGAGGAAGAGGAAGTTCCAGAAAAGAAACCTTCCAAAAAGACAGCTAAGAAAAAAGTTGCAGCTAAAGAAGAAGTCGCAGAAGAATCTGCTTCTTAAATGGATTTGTGCTTCTACGAGATTTTAGCTGGTAAATCAAGACTCCTTCCAGAAAACGGGGGAGTCTTTTTTTATAAGCACCCAACACTCTTTGAGCTAGAAATGTCTGGCGAATTCAAAGAGCGGTATACTTTACGTGCTAAACAAGGAGGTATGCTAGATGAACAGGAGATGTTGCAAGCGGCAAAATCTAATGGTGGTTGGTCAGTCGAAAAAGAAGCGGAGATTACTGAATTAAAATGGTTGGCAGAAAAACAAGAAAAGGCTCTCAAAAAAGTAGCGGACGAACCATCTTTGTTGCAAACCTTCCAGAATAACCTAAACGAAACAACTCATCGTTTAGAGGAACTAAGAATAAAACGTGAAGCTTTAACACGTTTCTCACTAGAGAACTATGTGAGTGAAAAAGTAAATATGGAGTTATTTCGGCGCTTCATATTTGATGACGAAGATTGTATAGAACCTACGGATCAAGCAACGGTTATGTCAATCATGCCGACTTTCATGACGAAATATGACGACTTGATGGATCAAGACGCTACATTAAGACGATGTTATAATCCATCCTTTTTTGAATTGTTTCTTCTTTCTAGTGCCGATCCTTTAAAAATTTTTGGCAAGAACATATACGAACTAACTATATTCCAAAAGAACTTATTAGTTTATTCGTTTGTGCTTCGACGCAAGATAGATAATATACCTGATATACCAGCTAGTGTAATAGATAATCCTATTGCGCTATACAATTATGACCCCGACGAGAAGAACGGTGGTCAACAGGAAGAAATGAATATTCGCGAATTCGTTAATTCACGAGGTGGAGAAGAAAATTTAAAACCCGAAGACTATGTTACATAATTTCGTGTAAATGGGTGTATGGCAAGTATAAGTAGAGGTGGAGCGTTAGTGTTCAACGCTCAACTTAACCTCAACACGAACAATCTTAACCGTCAGGTCAGACGGACTGCGAAACAAATTCAGGGGAATTTTAATAGTCTCCATTTGAATCCTCGTGGTATGAAAGGTTTCCAACAATCGTTGGGACGAATTACTGGTCAAGCAACCGAATTCCGTAAATCTATGGATGCTGCTACCGCACGTGTGTTCGCGTTCGGTGCTACTGCTGCTGTATTAAATACAGTTACCCAATCTTTTCGTGCTTTAGTAAGTACAACTATTGAAGTTGAAAAGCGACTGATCGAAATTGATTCGATCATGGGCGGAACGGCTGAAGAGATGCAACATCTACGTAAGGCTATTTTCGAAATTGGCAAGAACACAGGTCAATCTTTTACTACTGTAGCTGACGGTGCAGCGGAACTTGCACGTCAAGGTTTGAAAGCAGCAGAGACTCAGGAACGACTAAATGCCGCATTGATTCTAACTCGTATTTCAGGACTTGATTCTGTATCATCAGTAAATGCTCTTACTGCTGCGATCAACGGTTATACAAGATCGGCGCTACAAGCTGAAGAGATTGTTAACAAGATCGTTGCTGTTGATACAAAGTTTGCTGTATCTGCTAAAGATTTGGCTGATGGTTTCCAACGTGCTGGTGCGACAGCGGAAGATGCTGGAGTTTCATTTGATGAACTACTCGGTATTATTACTGCTGTTCAACAAACAACCGCTCGTGGTGGTGCTGTTATTGGTAACGCCTTAAAATCTATTTTTACTCGTATTTCACGAACAGATTCCCTTGCCCAACTAAAAGACTTAGGTGTTCAAATTGATGCATCGCAATCTGGTATTCAAAAGCTGAATGCGTTGTCTGCTGCACTGGAACGACTATCAGATCCCACTAAAAAGAATAAGATTAAAGAACTTGCTGGTGGTGTGTTCCAGATTAACGTTGTATCAGCAGCATTAAAAGACTTAGCTAAAGATCAAAGTCTGTTTCGAGAAGCTACAGCTATTTCATCTAACGCTACTAGTGAGGCTTTTGATAAAAATGAAAAGCTAGCTAAATCTCTATCTTCTCAAATCAATGAGTTGGTTGTAGGTATGACCGATCTCGGCAATAAGGTTGGGGCGATTACTCTAGCGCCGATCATTAAAGATCTAGTTACACTTGCGAATAAAGTTTCAGACTTTTTCGGCACAGCATTAGATCCTGAATCAGGATCTAATGTCATTAAAGATATCTTTAAAGGTATAGCAAAATTTATACAAGGTCCGGGTGTAGTTCTGATTACAGGTGCGTTCCTTAAAATTTTGCAACTGGTAGGTAGATTTGCACGACAGGGATTAAATGAGGTTCTACATCTTAACTCTGCTTCTCAAAGAATCAAAGATATTGAGGGTGGTATAGTTCAACTGTTGGTTCAAGACGACAAGTTACGTGCTAGTATAGCAAGTAAATCTGTTACTATTGAACAGAAGCATCGTCTTATTCAAAATGCGATCAAACAAGAAAACTCATTACTGTTAGTCCAAAAGAATTTGTTACGTGATCTTGCTGCGGGGGTATATGCGAGAGGTGGTCGTGGCTATTCAGCAGGAGGTCAGCTTACTAATCGTTTCAATAGACCAATATCTTCATTTGCTGCTGGTAACTATCCATCGGCTGGTATGTCGGCTGGTATGTCGGGCACTATAAAAAAAAATACGCTCGACTACGCAAGACCCGTCTTCGATAGAGAACTGATTTCAGAAGAGAAGCGTCGTGCTCGTGCCGAAGGTGCGCGTGGACCAATTAATGTCTATATGTCTACTGGTCCTGCACAGATTGGTGGACAACACTTTATTTTTAACGATCAAGAATTGATGGTGCCACGTGCTGGTGGTGGTAAAGATGCTGCTGTTATACCATCATATAAAGCTCCACCGAAACACCGAAAATTAGGAAAGATTTTTGCATATGGAACTCCTATTGAGAACCATGTTCAACGTAGTTATTTCCAGTCAGAAAGGTTCGGAAAAATTTTCAACACAGGTGCAGATGGGTTCAAAGGAACACCAGAGCAGCAACAACAAATGCTTCGTTTGTTTGTTGATAGAAGTCATCAAAGCAATATTGATGAAATTATTAATTCCCAACCAGAAGGTAACAGAATCAGAACTTTATTTGGTTCACCGAATCTACGTTCACGAATAGACTCATCAGTTATTAATGACAACTGGAATAAGAAGACGACTTATGAGATTGTTACTGCGGACGATGGCAGTAGAAATATTGATACTAATGCTAATAGTATAGATGAGCTAGCTACTGCTGTATATAAAGATTCGGCACTTAACAGTGTAGCTGGATCTGAAAGAATATCTGACTCAGTATTTGGACGGAAAGGTTCATATACTTTTAATGGCAGTCCTGTCTCTGCTGGTGATTTGGAGAAACTTAAAAACTATGATCTATCAGGTGTAGCGGCGAATCGTTTCTCTTCATTAGTAGATAAAGCTGCGACAGGTGTTCGTAAAGATATACAAGGGGCAGATGACGCCTCTAGATTAAAAATCAAAGGTATTAGTTCATATGCTATAGCGGTTCCTGATGCCAACTCATTAAGATATTTAGGACCATCGAGTGGTGCGGGTAAAGGACAAGCCAGCTTTATTGATGAAGATAATAAGAAAGTAAATGTTCCATGGCAATTTGTTAAGAGAGACGGTAAGAGAGCTTTTCAGGGTTTCTATCCAGCTACGAAGGAAGATGTCAATATGGCTGAAACTCGTGAACTGTTAGAGGAAAGGTTCTTAAAGTTCGCCGCTAAATCCGCAGTAGGATATAATGAATCTGTTTTTGGTAGAACTTCTTCTACGCCAGAAAGTATTGTAGGAGAATTGAAACGTGGTGAAGGTGCTCGTGGTGCTATCGGTAGTTTAATCGGTTCGGCATTTGAAGCGGCAGTATTTTCAGCGTTTGGTGTTACTCATGGTGGAGGAACAGGTCAACTATTTGATGTTAGTGACATTCCACCTAATGCATTGAAGCTATTTAGGACGTTGGGCGGAACTACCATGGGAGCATGGGCTTCAAAAGCTTTCTCTCAAGGTGGTAAAATAGAATTAAAAGGACAAGGAACAGGACGTAACTTAAACTCGTTTGTTGAAAAATCTCTTAAAGGAAGATTTGGTAAGAACCATGAAGGAATACAAAAAGCCATTGAAGCAGGAACAGAACTTGTATTGGCTCGTGGTAGTCTACAGATAAAATCTATTCGTAAGCATGGTTTATTACTACCGTCGCTAAATCAAAAAGAACTGTCACGTAGTATAAGTAAGTTAGCACCAGATGGTGCTAGATTTAATTCTGGTCGTCCTATCCCATATACTACTGCGGCCAATGCTTTTAATTTTTATAGTCCGAAGGGTCCAAAGGTTGATGAAGCGGCGAAAGGTTTCAAAAATGATATAATCGAACAAGTTGCAGACGAAGCTGTTGTATGGGCGAAAACTTATGAACTAGCAGGTAACAACAGATCAACAAAACACGCGGCGAGAAATCACTTAATAGGTGGTGGTGATGGTGGCACGCAAGGTGCTCTAGCTGCTGGTGTAGGTGCAGCATTCGAGGCGGCGATTGTTGATCATCTCGGACTCCTTTCGTCTCAAGGTGACGGGTCAAATAATTTTGATATTACAGGCTCTCAAAACCTTACCAAACTTCGTGGATTAATTGGCGCACCAACAATCACAAGAAATTTCGAGGCTAAAGTCTCATCGTCAGATCGCAATATGAAGGACTTTGTGAAGAAAGTCCTTAATTTTGAATACAAGGGTGATTGGAGACATGCGTTTTTTGATGCTACAGGTGATTCATTACCTGATAAAAGCACACTCACACAGCAACAAAAAGTTCAAAGAGCAGCTAGACAAGAGAGACAAGGGAGGTTCCAACAAAGACGCGAACGTCGTGGATTAAGAACTTCTTCTCAAAACATAGAATCTAAACGTTTCGGTAGACGTGAACCTATTCAATATTTTGCAGGTGGGCATATACCACCTGAACTGCGTGCAAGAGAAGAGTTAACTGCAATGGCTCACGGTGCGCCATCAACTGTTAGAGCTAAACGAGGCAAAGGTACAATTGGTGGTAAGCCATTCGTGATGAATAATCACGAGACTGAAATTGTTGGGGCTGGTCCTATCAGTGGAGATTCTGCGGTGATACCTAACTATGCTCGTATCATTAATGGTAGACCAGTTATGAAAGGTGCTGCTATTATGCCTACACGTTTAGATAGAAGGTATAATCCTCCTGAGGTTCCTCATGGTATGTCTCCAATTGAAGACAGACATATTACTTTACTGTCTCGTGCTGCTAGTAAAAAACTATCGCAAGAAGAACAACAAAGGCTAGCCGAAGCTTTTAAATTAATTGATCCACCTCAATCAGCTAATTTTGGTAAAAAATTTCATGCTATACGAGAAGCTAAAGGAAAAGAGTCTGTCGGATATGTTCTTAAAGAACAAGCAGAATTTCGTGAATATTTAGCGAAAGTATTTAAACTTGCAGGGGTTAAAAATCCTGAGCCAGATAGGTTGTTTCATCTATCAACAGCGGCCAAACAACTTCCTGATACACCCGTCGCTTTTTCAGCAGTTGGTGACGTTGGCGCAGGTGATGTGCCAAACTTCGCTTCCTTTCATCATGGACGTGGTGGTAGTAATTTCAACCGCTTCAATACAGGTGGTGGACGTAGACCATTACGCAAACCACCATTCCGTAATCCGAAACAAACAGATTATGTAGACTTCTTTGCGTTATATGAGAATCCAATGTTTCAACGATTGTCGGTAAGAGATAGAGAATCTTTAAACACACTTCTCGGTTCCTATGCTGACGGTCGTATAAACAGATCCCGTGGAATACAACAGGGATATGCAAGCTCTAAAGATCTATTAGCTGCATTAGGAAATGATAGGGGAATGAATTCTGCTATCTATCAAGCGTTAGCAGGAACCAAAGGTGTCTTTCCGAATTTTGCTTCGCTTCGTATAAATCGCCGCCATCACATTCCATCAACTCAAAGATACGGTCCTGATTCAAGACGTGTTCATGAGCCACTTGATTATGTCCATACACTTCCAGATGGTAGAAGAGTAAGAATTACTTCAAGCGTAAGCAATATTCATAAGTCAAAAAGAACTGGTGATCCACAAATTCATCTGACTAGTTTAGATAACTTAGAACCAGAAGAGATTGCCTATCTTATGTCATTATCTGGTCAGTTAGGAAAAAAACCAGACACTTCTCTTTTACCAGCTAGTCAGAGGAATGATAGGGTCATTCTAACTAGTGGTTTAGAGCATCTATCTAGTGCTGAAAGAAAAGAATTAGGTTTACGCGGACGGACAAAAAAGATTCGCGCTGCTACTCGTAGCCAACCTGATGAACTCGATGAAATTTTCGAGTTGATGGATGAGATAGCGCAACAGCCAGAATTCGCTATTGTTCCTCATCGCCCTCAAACTGGTAAAACTCGCCGCTTATCAGAAACAGAATCTCGTTTTGAAAGAATCCTTTTGGCGAAGAAGAAGGGAGCGCCGAAGTTTGATGACGCTTTTGATGATCTAGTTACACCAGTTACAGGCGCGATTGGTCCAGCCCAAAGTATGGTTAATAAAATCAACAAGTTGGGTAATGCTAAAGCTATCGAGGCAGCATATGATGGTGTTGGTCCAGCAATGAGTGAAGCTATTGCTGCTCGAATTCCGTTACAGAGTTTTGATGATATACTTACTATTCAAAATGCTTTAGGTAAACCTATTTTTAGTCAGGCACAAATAGAAGCTGGTAAAGTTCCTAAGAAGCTTCAAACTATGATGATCAGTGGTGGACACATCACCCCTGAGGAAATGAAGCGTCGTGCTGATTTACAAGCTAAACTAACAAGTTCAGCGGGTGCGCCGAAATTAGAAACTTTATATAGAAGTGATGGTAAAGGAGGATCTGAACTATCACAACATGTAGTTGATCCGAATGATACATCAGCTAACAGGCACCGTGCAGCTAATCAAATTGGTAGAAGGCACGATCCAAATATCAATAGAGTATCAGTAGATGATCTTGTTGCTGCACAATTACCATTGATTGATGCAGATCGAGCACGGGCTATCGTAAGAGAACGTGAAGCTAATGGGCCATTTAAAAATATGGCTGACCTTGAGCGACGTGTTACAGGTATGGGTTCAAGAATAGGTGGTCGTCTTGAAAATCGTATTACCTTTGCTAAAGGATATATACCTAACTTCGCAAGAATATTTGCAAGAGCGTCGAATGGTAAGATTAGAGAACTGACAGGCGGCGAACTTCAACGTGGACCATTGCGACAGTTTGAAAACGAAGCTGGAGATGTTATTCAAGGAACACGACGTAGCAAAGGTATAATTGATTCCGATGTTCTACAAAATCCAAAGAATGTAGATAAGGTAGCAGACGCTATGTTGGAGTATGGTATTATTGATGCTCAAGGTTATCATCAATATGCCATGACAGGTAAACTACCTCCACAAAGCGTAGCTAACTATAACAAGTTCCTGTCACAACGCGCTATTGAAAAAGAAAAAAGAACTAGCTTAGTTGTTGGTCCAGTAGGTGCAGGAAAAACTTTCTTATCTCGTGGTGGAAATAGAGGTAAAGCAGGACAAGCGTTCGGTGGACAGAAGACAGTAGACATTCTTACTCCTGCGGACATTGATGCATTGGACGATGTTATCATCGCAAGATCAGAGACTTCTGCTTCGCCACTGTTGAACAATGCTATTCAAGGTGAAGGTATTGATAGAAATATAGTTCAAGGTCTGAATAGAATCGTAGTGCTTTCAAGTCGCGAAAATCCAGCACACTCAGAGATATTAAGACGTAGACATTTCCGTTCAAGCACTGGCGAAGGATTGGAACGAGCGGGTCAAGCTAGATTCGGTAGACAACCAACTACTGATACTGCTATACTTGAAGGTCTTGCAATTGAAGCTAGCCGCAAGTTTGAAATTGGTGGTGCAGGTGATCGTGCTAGACCAGCGTTCGTAAACATTAGAGAGAACTTTGGATCAAGTTTGGCGCGTTTGCATGATGTAACATTGAATGATGGTCGTCTTCTTAAAGGAAATACGCCACAGTTGAAGAGTGGTCAAGTAGCTGTAGCGGTTGGAGGCTTTTCACCAACAACTGCGGGACACGCAGACTTAGCAAGGATTGCAGGTCAACATGGCATTGCGCCAGAAAATACTGTATTCCTTATTTCGCATGGAGGAAGCTTTAGTAAGAAGCAAGCAGAAGGAGTAATTGGAGGTGGTGGTTTTGATGATCATGGTCTTCGCGGTAAACTATTGAACCAAAGAGATCGCGCCAATATTGCTGCGGCTACTATAGGTGAAGGTCCAGCGGTATCAGTATCTAATACAGATTTCAGAGAAGGTTTTAGTAGTAGACTTCCTTTTGTTAGAAACGCTCAAGGTGATATTGTTCGACCAACCAAAGGTAGTATCCGTGTGGCTGGTCAAGATAAACTAGATGATGCTGGTGTTAAACTACCAGCTTTTGATGATAATATAAAACTTACTCGTGAAGAAGCGGGTTCATCTTTATTTACTCACTTTGATCCCGATTCCTCTAAAGATTTAATCGATGATGTATTTGATGCTGTAGTTGTTAAGGCTAGATCTGCTACGGATGTTTCGGGAACGGGCGCTCGTAAATTACTATTAGATTTCGATAGACCTGATCAGGAAATAACGCAACAATTTGCTAGTGAACTAGAGAAGGTAGTTGGTCAGGAAGGTGCTAGATTTTGGTTAACTGAGAACTCTTATGGAATAACAAACTTACGTGCACTTCGGGAACGAACTGCTGCTATGCCTTCAATTTTATCAAAGGCTCAAACTAATGCAGCGGAAAATTTTGAAAGAGTTATTCAGCCACGTATTGATGATATAGCTGATGAGATTGCTGAGATTAATTCTACAACTCGTGAGATCAAAACAACGAAACCTGTTGAGGGTATTCATAGGGATGGAGATTTCTATAGGTCTAATGTATGGGCCAAATCGCCACGTGTTGGTGACTATCCTACGGAAGCAAAAAGGGTAGCAAAACTCCGTAAAGAAGAAAAAAAGTTAAAACGACAAAAAAATGAAATCAACAGCGATCAAGAGCTAGTCGAATGGGAGCTTAATAATCCTCAATATAGAATAAAAATTCCTGATGAGGGTGTTGGAACAATACCGTCATTTGCGCGGAATCCTATTGCTGATGCTGTTGCGCGAGAAACTACAGGAACAGGTGTTAAACCACATCAGGTAAGATTAGACACTCACCCATTAGCGAAACGCCACAACCCTATGGGTCTAGTGGTAACGAATACTCGTGATCAAGCTGGTGGTAGAGCATCATCTGTATCTAATCGTGACCTTATAGCGGGTAAGCATGTTTACCCTAACTTTTCACGTATTCAAAGAATCACTAATAGTCGCGCCTTCAAACTTTTGAAAAAGAGTCAAGGTATATATGGTGTTGCAGGAGATGCTATCAGAGGATTTCCTGATGCTATCAGAGATATAGGTAGAGGCGTAAGATTTGCTGGTGGATTGGGTAGACGTGGTGCTGCTGGTTTGTTTGACCTATTAGGTGGTAAAAGACGCAGAGTAAACAAACTTCTTAAAGGCACAGAGTTTGCACACAACAAAGATGTAAAAGAACTTTTCAAAAGGTTACCTCGTAAACAACTAGACACTTTATTAAGTCAAGGTCCAAATGGTGGACGTATAAGATTTGGTAACATCAGTGGAGGTGGATTAGGTGGTAGCTTCGATAGCGAAACAGGTATATTAGGTTTAACTAGTAACACAAGATTGGGGCTACGTGGTATCGGTGGTAAACGAGCACAAGAGGAAGCACTAAATGTATTACTTCATGAATCTGGTCATGCTTTTGATTTTTCAAAAACAAGAGTAGGGGCATCTACAGGGGATCGTTTAGCAGGATTGTTATCTAGTTCAGCAGGATTTAGAGTTGCACTACAACGTGACAAGCGCCGAAATGGTTTCGCTGGTAATTTAGCGAATAATTTATTAGCTGATTCTGCTGTATCTAACTTGAGTGATCAAGAGTTTTTTGCAGAGACTTATGCTATGGCATTTAGTAATACTGCTCGTGCCAAACAATGGAGAAAGTTATTCCCTGAGGCTACTAAAGCTGTTAAGAAAATGGTGAAAGGCAAAACGCCAAACTTTGCCGATGATATGTTTATCTTCGATGCAGCTAGCGGCGAACTTGTAAATCCGCTAACTCAAGAGAGAATTCCATTTGATCCAGACACAGGTGCTATACCTGCATCACCATCAGGAGAAAGACGGGCACCTGAACCTGATCCTGCACCTGAGCCATCAGAGCCAGCTAAAAAAGCAGCGAAGTCTAAACCTGCATCAATAGATCCTGAGGAATTAACACCAGACCAAAGAAGGAGACTTCAAGCGGCGAATAGTGGTTATACTATTGTGAGCGATCCTCAAACTGGCAAACAGAGATTGGTTAGAAACGATGTATTAGCACGAGCACGTCAAGAACAATTTGCTAAAAGAAACCGTGGCAGAGTAGTAGGTCGTGGTGGACCTCCACGTGTCGCAGTCAGAAGAGGTAAACCTCCTGTGCCGACATTGTTAGCACGCACTAAACAACAAGGTGATAGAACTATAGGTGTTCGGAGAGCGCCACAAGTCCCACCATTAACTCGTCGTGGTTCAGTAGGACCACGACCTGTTCCTGTATTATCTCGTAGTGGGGCAACTTCTATAGATCCTGTTACGGGCGCTATATTGAATACACGTCGCGCTGGTGCTGCCACTGGATCTGGTAGTGGCATAGGATCTGGTGGAGGTGGAGGCACTGGTGGAGGTGGTGGAGGTGGAAATTTCTCTAGCTTACCAGACGATGATCCAAATAGACAATTATCCGCCGCTCAACAAAGAGCAGAAGATAAAAAGGCACGTGAACGTGATAGAAAAAGGGTTAGAGCAAGAGCTAGACGTGGTAAATCTACATCTCTTTCTGGAATATCTCAAAATAGAACACAATCATCAAAACCTCCAAAGCAAGGCGGGCGTTTAGGTAGTGCGGCTCTCGGTCTTAGTTTTGCTGCATCATTTTTATTACCTCAATTAGATGAAGGACTTAATAAGAAATTTAACAAATCTCAACCAGAAGTAGATAAACTTAGTTTGAAATTGCGCGAATTAGTTCGTGAGCTTGAGAATACTGATGAGGCAATCAACCCTGAACGTCACGCAGAACTAACAAAAGCCATTAAACAAACTGAAAGTGGTTTAAGAAGTGCTTCAAGGGCGGCAGAAGAGATGTCAGGAAAGATTTCTCTATTTACAGGATTAGGTTTGGCTGCTGTATCAGCCATGGAACCTCTATCTAGTGCGGTGAAAGGATTGGGTAAAGCAGCGTCGAATGTTCCGTTAGGACCATTAGCAGCAGCAGGATCAAGTAAAGCTCTTACTGCTATAGGTGGTAGTGTAGCAGGTGGAACAGGTCTTGCTGTAGGAGGTGCTATAGCTGCCGCATTAGCCTTAGCAATTGGTGGTGGTATTCTTGCTAATAAGGCGCGTAAACGTGAGATAGGTGAAACTAGTGAAGAAGATAGACTAAGCACCAAACTATTTAGAGAAGGAAAGGAAGAAGGCGATACATTTAAAACGATTCAAGGCGTAGCTATACAAACCTTGACTGCCCCGTTCGATGCTATAGGAAAGCATATTGGTAAAGTAGAAAAGAACTTTGATATCTTTGATGGGAAATTAATTGGAGGAAGTAGTAAAATAGATAACTTTGGTCTTTCTTTCAGTGATATAATTCCTTCATTAAAGGGCCTTTCTGTTTCTGCGGAAGAAGGAGATATAGGTCTTGAAAAGTTCGGAAAATCTCTCGGAAAAACAGGATTAGAATTAGCAAATTTTGAACTTAAACTTCCGACTGTTCGTAATTTAACTGAGTTCTTTGCCAAACCATTAACAGGGTTTACCATTGACCAACTAAATGATCAAGAGCGCCAATATCAAATTGAAAATTCAGTACAAGCTGGAGAGGGTCAAGAAAGATTAGCTACATATGGAGCAGATGGTAGAATTACTGGTTTCAATGTTGTGTCTAATGCTCAAGCAGAAGCACGTAGACAAAGAATTCAAGGCGAACGTGTAGTAGGACAGATTGATAGACTACGTGAGCAGCGCCAAAGATTTGATGACTTAGGAATAGATACTACTAGAACAGTAGTAAAATCACGTGTTGGTCAAATATCAAAACGTGATAAGCAATTCCAACAGTTTGACTTTGGTTCGGCGCGTAATCAAATATCTTTACAAGAATCACTTGCTCGCTTTTTACCAGAAGGAACGGCAGATGAAGCAAACAGAAAGTCTCAGAAGTTACTCAAGCTTGAAGAACAAAAACTAAGACTTGCAAAAAATGATGCTGATAGTGCTCTCAACTTAAGTACTGAACTGCCTGAAATAAACATTGTTGATTTCGATAAAAGCGTAGACAATATAAGAACTGCTCTTAATGATCCGAAATTTGCAGAAACATTCGCTAGATCTAACTTTGAAAACAAGAGAACTATTCGTAAAACTATTGATGGTAAAAGGCGACGTGGAGAGTTCGATTTTTCTGATGATAAGAGTCCAGCAGATGCAGCGAAACGTGCAGAGGATATCATTGCAAAGCGAATCGAAAAAGAAACTATTAGTCTATCAAAACTAAGAGGTATTGAAGATAACAAGAAATTCTTTCAAGCATTCAGCCGAGTAAAGATTAAAGATAAGTCTTTCATTGGTGATGCTCGTGGTGGTATATTAAATGCATTATCCGCCGAAGCTAAAGAAGCTTTACGCGGCGAGAAATTAATCTCAGGTGCATTCGGAAATCGTGATGCGAGATCAAAAGAAATTAATGATTTAACAAACTTTCGAGACTTTATTATAGATGACGATAAACCTCTTACTAAAGATGCGTTTGAAGCGTTCGAAGATAAAGTGGATGAAATCATTAAAAAAGGAATCAATGTTGAGGGTATTGAGGAATGGCGAAGCGCCAACCATGAACTGTTCGCGGGGATGGTTCAACTACAACAGCAGAGAATGGTTGAAGAACGTGCTGCGTTTGAGCGCACACGTGCTGAAAACAAAGCTTTCCTTCAACAGTATGGTCAGAGTGTAGATAATTTAGCCGCGAAATTTAGAAACTTAGGTCAACCTAATGCTGGATTAAATACTATAGATATTAACAATCCATTCGGCGCTAACAACGATGTATTGTTTGATCAATTAGGAGTAGCAGGACAAGATCGTTCTCGGTTACGTTCTAATATAGCCAATAATCAAATATTTAATATTGATGATATTTTAGGTAAAGAAGTAAGTGATTCAGGTAAGGTTACTTTCCGTAATGAAACATTCGAAGCGTTTCGTAAAGCGACAAACATTGCTCGTGAAACTGAACCTTTAGATGAGAATGGTCGTGTTCGATTCAGCAAAGGAGTTCAGGAAGAAGTATTTCAAAAACTAGATTTCAGAAGGGCCGAAGGATTAGGTAGACAAATTGGTGGACCTGTTAATCGAATCACTAGACAGTTCTCTCAACTTCAAAACGCTGATTCCGTATCAGACGTTCTATCATCTATTGATTTAATAAGACAGACTAAAACAGCAGGTGAAGCTGCTATTCGCCAGATCCCTCTTAACGATGAAGCGGGTAGAGAGCAACTACGTGGAGTGGTTAACTCATTAATATCTGAGATGGGTGGCATCATTCAACAAAGTGTCGCGGGAACTACTGCGCTCGGATTTGCTGACACTGCTAGAGCAAACGCAACTAAAGAAGAAAAGATACGTAGCAAGTTCGATAAAGAACAGAAAGATATTGATACCCTACTAGACGAAGATGCTCTTAAGAATAAAGGTACGTCTGAAACTGCAACAGACAAAGATGTTTTAGGCGATCAGATTAAAGCTAAAATTGATACTGCTGCAAAACCTCTATATGATTCATTAACTGAGTTTCAAGGTAACATGAAGAAGTTCAACGGCTTTATGTCTACTGCGGCGAAAGATTCAGAAGCGGTAGCGCAAGAGTTGAAGCGTGCTAACGCGGCATTAGCAGAAGTAAGTCAAGCTATCGATGTTCCCGCGATCAGAGATGTGTTTGATAAACTGCGTGAAGCTGCAAATGAAGCAGATGCAAAAGAATTAACTGGAGGAGCTACGACCTACGAATTTGATTTTAAACCAGTTAAAAGCAAATAATGAAATTATACATCTCAAAAATAGATAACTCTAACACCAGTGTTAGCTTCCAATATTTTGGTAGTGAACACATGTGGGGTTTATTAGTGTCTGCCAATTACTCTTTCCATTTGAAAGATGTTACTGGAGAAGATGGAGATGATAAATTACAAGTGGGCATGGAAGCAATTGAAACTGCTTATGCTCAACCTAATATAGCGGCGAAAATCGGCGCTGACGAATTTCGTAACGGTAACGTAGTATCAATTGAGTTTGATGAATCACGTGGGGTAGACAGAACCAAAGGCAGCATTGTCATTGAAGAACGTATACGTATTGAAGAAGATGGCGCTCTATCTAATCTTACTGATTTAATTCCGTCGCCACAAGATATAGAAAGTTTCTCTGAGTCATTTAATTTTAATCGCGGCGAGAATTCATATAGTTATGAACGAAGTGTTTCGTTAAAGTATCGTCAAGATGCTGGTGGTGAGTTTTTAAACAAAGCATACTTATTCTTAAAGAATGTATATCTAAATAACCGTCCAGCTTATGGGTTTCAGGAAGATGGTATTTCTGAATGGGGAAGAGTAGATGCGGGACTTAAACCTGTCGCAACTGAATCGATTGATATACTTAACAAGAGTGTCGAGTTTTCAGAATCTTTAGAAACTAGCAGGATAGAAACAACTGCTAACCTTCCTTTTTCTAAATCAGAGACTTCGAAGACGGTGCTACAGTCAGATGGATACAAACTAAAAAATTATTCGTTTGAAATTCGGGCGCTTTCTGAACCATACGAAGCGAATATAATACATGGTATCACTGGCACATTAGACGCTGTAATTCAAGCTAACACGGGTGCCTACAGTCAACCCACCCTTATTTCAAAAGGGGTATCAGAGCAGGGTAATGTAGCTACATTAGATGTAGAATTCACAAATGACCCGCGCCGAAATAATAATACAAATATAGACTACTCTGCGGCGAAGACCGAATCGCCAGAGGGTTTTGACAGTTTCACTTTTAACCTAACGGTGTCGTCAAGGGGAAAGAACGACGTTACGAAGTTTACTCGTAACAAAGATTATTGGAAGAGTAACACCAACTTGCCATACAGTAAAATTCCAGTTCTCTTTCCCGAAGTAACTTCTGGCGAACTTTTCGAAGTTGACAGAAATGTTTCGTTTGAACCCTTCGGCAACACCGTGTCTGACACCTCTAGATTTTCTACTGATCCACAGTTTTCTGGATTAGCAGATGGCACTCTACTTCGAACAGCAACTATTTCAGATAGAAAACCTGTGAGTAGAGATACTGTTATTCCTATCTACGGTGACGAAGAGATATTAGTACAAGGAGCAGGTAAAACGCTCGGAGAAAGAACGATTAATGTATCTTTAACTGCAAAAACTAATGATGTTTTAGTGCCAAATGCATTATCATTTGCTAGTGGGTTTGCGCCTGATGCAGATTATTCTTTTTTGGTGCGCCAAACTACAACGGAAAACATACTTAAACAGACAGTTCAAGCGGTATTAGCCTACAATTATTTTAATGAGTAATACAGTTTCATATGGTAACTATGATTTTAGTCCTGCTCCATTTTTAGATTTAGATAATGAATCTATCTTTCTAAGTGGTCAGTTGGATTACTTGCGCCAAAATGTTGGGCTGATAGGACAGTTAACAGGTTGTAATCTTACGGAGTTAAAGATTCAACGGGATGAACTAGTAGATGCATTAACCACAGGGTTCCAACAGTTAACAGTTGGAAATACAGGATTCACATATGCTAAACCTATCAGTATATCATTTAGAGAGTCGGAGTTAACAAAGATTCTGCCATATGAAGTAAGATTCGAAGCTTATCAAGAACAAGATTTCTCTCAATTCTTCGGTATACTTGATCCTATAGACGTATGGAATTTCACAGAACAGGATGAACGAATAGTTACTGCTACTCATAATGTATCAGCACGTGCGGTAAAAACTGATGCAGACTCGTTAACGAAAGTTCGCAATTTCGTTAATGGAAGAATGAATGGTTTTGAAGCTATCTCTCTATATTTTTCAGGTGACACGATGATACTTGATAATAAAACTGAGACGTTAGATAGGGCAAACAATTCATATGGGATAGCAGAGACGTGGAGTTTAAGCACTGCTATCAATTCGTATGATACAGCAACAGCTATCGTTCGCCCAACAGCACAAATAGATTACAATGGAGAAGATTTCACTGTCTCTGTCAACGGAACGATCCGTGGAGGTATATCTGGCGCTGTCTCTACAGGAGACTTCACACCTGAACAAGCTAAAGAGTTCGCTCAAGAAGCAACACAGAATTTCAAATCATTACTTGAAGATGGTTATTATGATAATGTATTTAGTGGACCTTCTGATTATGAATATACAGAGGTTACAGGTGCTAACTCTATAAGCTTCGCGTTTAACTTTGCAGACCCATCGAACCCAAAGACGGGAGAAGTTAATCACGACTTCACAGTAAATTTCGCCGCTAATAAAACCGATCCAGTTATAAAGGCTAACATACGTGGTAGAGTATATTATGATTCATACAAAGATATATTCTTGACCGAAGCACCAGAGGAAGAAACTCGCTACAAGAAAGTGGAAGCATATTTCTCTGGTGTTAATCCGTTTGCGATAACTCAATTACATTTCAACTATTTCAATGAAGCTGGTTTAGATTATTCTGATAGACCATTGGAGACTCGTTATGAGACATTTAACATCAACAAGTCACCTTTCCAATCTCAAATCGAATACGAATATACTTATAACAATCAGATCGATATCTTTTCAGGGCAACTATTCAATCCCAACGTAACAGTTACATGTGAGCATTCGTTGCCACGATGGAAAATATCACCTACTGTTGATGATTCGTTTTGTGTGCAAGAATTATTTCAAACTCGTGAACGAAAAAGTATCAGTGTAAATGGTATCGTGCCAACTGGAGTGTCAGTAAGTTCGGCGCTATTAACAGTTTCAGGATGGATGGAACAATATTCGGTGCAAGATGGGACTTTACTATCTCATTCTTGTGAAACAGGTAACAATAGAATTTCATTGAATAAAACATTCTTGATATGACTTTAGGAAATTTAATTAACGCTTACCTTGAGGGGGGCACTGGTGCCGTGCTACTCTATTACGACTTCGATGATACAGGGGTTATAGTAGACGGGGCACAAAATAGTGGGGCGCTGATAAATACAGCACCAGCGGCGACTATTGGCCAATATACAGGAGTTGTTCAAATCTCAGGCGGCACACAAGTTAACGCGCAACACACAATTGAAAACTTTCGGTTAAATGAAAGGTCAGGTGGCGACGTGTCGTATTCTCATGTAAAGTTCGGGCCATTCGCAGAAGACCACGTTTCAGAAACAGATTATAATACAGAGTTAACCTTTCTTTTTTCTTGTGAAAAAGTGGAAACGGATGCTGGTATCCTCTTTGGTTCGCTGGTGAGAGATGAGTATTCTGACGGTCAAGTCTTCGGTCGTGGGTTCAATATTGGACTAAATAGCCGTAATCAGGTATTCTTTCAGGGTATTAACGAAGAGAAAGGTGAATTTTGCCTCACAGCGGACGATATAGAGCTTGCAAATAAAAATCTGCTCTCGGTATCTATCTCGCCTTACAACGTCTCAGTGGCGCGATATCAGCTTTCAGACGATACGTATGATGAACAATCATTGTTCACTAACGGACAATTTCAAAACAATCGTCAGGATGAACCTTATTATCTCGGAGCATCACCAACGTTTTATCGCAGTGCGTTCCATTCTTTAAGCGGATACATAGATCAATTCATGGTGATTAGTGGATTTTATACAGCGCCAGATTTGAAACCTATTATGAGTGGGTTTGTGGCGACGGGGATTCAGAATAGTGGAGCGTCATTGGTGGATACTGTGATTACTGGTCAAGATATAACCTTAATTTTAAGATCAGGTGTTACAGGATATCAACCTGTGCTTACTGGATATCAAGACACATGGGGAGATTCAGAATTTATTGAGTTTACGCTACAGGAAGAGACTGGTGTAAGTAGAACAGATGGTGAACGATTTTTTACAGGTTATTCTTTACCGTCTTCTTTGGGAGATTACATGGAGGAAACTTCGTTCTTAATTGAGACTGATGATTATACGCCAACAGGTGATCAAGCATTTGATACTCGTGGCTTGATTGACCAAAGTGATTTAGTGACACGTTATTCAATTGTTGCCACACGTTCTGTCCAGTTGACAGGTGCTATTCCACTGTATGAAATGCGCCCTTTAACTGGTGCTATACTTGATCAACCGACAGGATATGAAAAAGAATATCTTGCAGGAACAGTCTTGAGAACAGGCGATATCCTTGAAACATTAGCTTTCAAAGAAGATGTAATACAACAATACAAACCAGACTATCTATATTACGTAGAAAAAAGGATATGATAGAGATCATTCTCAATACAGGCGAATATTTTAGCGGCGAAAATTACCATCAACAGGGAAGCATATTCTCTGAGCAAGGTTCAATTCCGTCTGTGGAAACTATGCGTCTTGAAATTGCGGTGAACGGTGATGTGTTGCATGAGACACAACCTATCGTAACAATTTCGGGGCTACGGACCTTCTATGATAATACGGGCGAGATTTTTCTCAGTGGATATCAACTGAAAAATTCTACAGGTGAAGCATATCTTCTGCCAACAGATGGTAATTTGACTTACGATTGGGTTTCAGATTCGGGGCGTTTCTTCTATGAGGATGATGTTCACGCAGAGGTGATTTCTGGATTTTCTGGTGTGGCAGATTTAGATAACAATGAACAAGTATTTCTGAACGGACAGAAATTAGTGCATGGAAGTGGCGAATCTTTCTTTATTCAAGAGGATGGAACATGGGAATGGACTGATCCAGAAGATGGGATAACAGGAATATTATTTTCTATGCCGTATCGACCACATGTTTATAACAGTGGAGTTTATGACATTACCGCCACAACATATAATAGAAATGGGTTTGTGGCATACTTGAATGGAATTAGATTAACAGATGAAGAGTTTCTACAATTAGGAAGTGTAGTAACTAACATTGAGACGGGATTAGAACCTTGTATTGAGCAAGTGTTCCCACATGAAAAACAAGTTTTCGTTTTATAATGGCAGATGTATTAGCAAAAAAGAATTTGGGGCAATTGTTTGGTGGTAAGATTGTAAGTATTGATTACAATTTTCAACCATCAAGTCAAGCGTCTACAGCTACAATTGTAGTGGTAAATGAAAATCAGAATTATCAAATTCCTGAGTTTGATACTACTATTAATTTACCTCCCTTTGGTCTTGCTATGGATGTAGTGGAGGTTACTCAGGTTAAACACAATTACAAATATCTTCAAGTTGAATTGGTTGAACACACGCATCAGATTCTTGATAAAGAATTAATTATTCTGTATGGGGAACATAGTACACACAAGTCTGAATTAAACGAAGATTTGTATTGGACTTTTCGTTCTTATTTTGTAGCCGAAAAATATTGGCAAACTCACAGGCATCCAGATATGGACCTTCCTGTTTACCCACGAATACAACGTTCTCAAAACGGCATTAACCTTATGGGTTTTGCACGAGCTACAATTAATGATGTAGATGTAACACCTATCACACGAGACTATAACTTTGAACCTGACGCAGGTTATCTAAAATTCGATAAAGGGATTTGGCAAAAAGATATATCAACGAAACCTCCAGTGAATTGGAGATTTGGTGATCCATCACAAGTTAGTGTTGAATATGGATACTATCTTACAGACTTGCGTGACTTAACGATTCAACTCGGTATGTCGTTCAAGGATGATAGCGCCAAATATTTAGAAGATAACAATGTATTATTTAGTGACACTGGAACACTGAGGGACGTATTAACATCTGTTCTTAGTAAAATAGGAATGACGTGGTATGTTGATCCTATGACTCAGCAAATTAAAATTTTGACGAATGCTGATGTAGCACAAATTAATGCTAACATATCTGCCAAACATGGAGATTTTAATGAGCCGTGTGCTTCTCAGATTCAATTCTCACAATCTATCAAAGGGATTGAAGCTACTCATGTTGTATTGAAAGGAGATCTTAATCAAAGAGATCAAGAGGCGGGTGGGGAAAATGATAGTGAACCCCGTTTAAGAACAGATAAATTATACCGTCTAAATGATACCTACTTAACTAAACTGTCAGAAGAAGAGTTGAGTTATATAAATAAGTTTCTTCCATTACTATTATTAGGCATTTCGCCTAAAATAATTTCTTACTATATTTATGGGACAATGATCTATGAAGGATCTGATGCTGCAAATTGGGGAGAATTATATGGAGAGGGAAATGATGTATTAACAGGTTTCCATAGAGATTTCGAAGTAGGTAGCTCAACACTATTTAGACCAGAAGGTCAAAACAATCCTCGTATAAAAAACTTTTGGGATGACGCAATAGATGCTGGATCTTCTACTGGTTTATTTGACATAAAGAACGATGGTATAACAGCAGTTGAAATAACTAGTTTACATACGCCGAGGGGAGGCGTGAGTACACGAGGCATAGTAATTGATCCGTTGGATGATTACATTCCTTACATGGAAGACTTCGTTAAACTATTTGGCGGAATTTATATATCCGATGCGATGAATCAAAAAGAGGCAGAGGCAAGAGTATATAATTCAGTTACCAAACGAGGTCAACAAGTTCAAATTTTCGCCGCTCCAGCCGATGCTTTCATTTCAGAAATTCCTGAGTTAGATTTTTTAGTTCGCATATTACGTCGTGCGAAACATAGAACAAATATTACGATCAAAGAATTGGCAGACGATACTAATGTACGAAAAGATCCTGCTGTCAATAACGTAATACGTGCTGCTGATGACGTTGGTGACAATTTAGATATCGATGATAATCCAGTTGGTTTTAATCCTGTTGTAAGTGGAGCTAATACAAATATTTTGGGCAGCAATTACCATATGATAGCTGTTCAGAAAATAGCGGTAGGGGGTGATGTTGCAAATATGCCTGTTAATACAGCTAGATATATTGGCACGAATCTTGAAGTGATTCAGCACCCAATACCATCACGTATTGGTGTTCAACATGGATTCATTGTGATGGGAACTAAAGATTTCCGTCCTATGATGCAGTCTTTAGAACGAAGTATGGAACAGCTTTTACAAGAAGCTGTAAAGAAAAAGTATGATTATATACTCGTTCCCTTTTTCAAAACTAAGTCGGATAATACAGGTGGGTCTGAGTCAACAGAAAGCCCAATGCATGATAAAGGATCTCCTAAATTTATTCGAAACTTAAAGTCGCAAGAAAGCTGTTTTTACAAACGATCTCTTGATGTAATGAGCATGGGTATTGTTGAAGCAAAACTATTTTTAGAAAACTTTGGCACACTTAATCCTCCCACACCGTGCCCATTAATCAGTTCAACAGTAAGATATGAGCGTGGGCCATTGCGTACAGATTTTGATATAGAGACGGGTGTTAGTTCTATCTCTGTGGGCATCAATGCTCAAGGAGGTATTACAACAACAATTGGATATGATTCACGTAAATTTATTGTAATAGATAAATCAATAGCACGAGACTATTTAGGATCGTCTCGTGCCATTGTTGGATCTACTATTGTGAATTCGGAACCTAACTATGCGAACGCTTACTCTAAGAACCTTTAGATTAAGGTGATAAGGGTCCGTGCATCTTTAGCAGGAACATCTTTGAAACCTTTCCAATTCTTAGCTTCTGCGTTTTTGTAGGTTCCTTCTTCCCATAGGTCGCGAAGTCTTTGTAGGAATTTAGGAAAGGTGTTAAAACCTTTTTCGTTAGCCTTATTCTTGAGGGAATCTTGAGGCGTGAATCCTGATGAAGCAGGCGCATCATTATTACTGCTCGATGATGATGGCGACTTACCACTAGACTGGTCCATTTCCTCTTTAGAGACGATGTTGATGTTCAGAAAGTTACGGATGCACCGTGCAAATGCACGGTTAGCCGCGAATGTTTCCAAATATTTCTCTCCGAAGCTATCTGTGTTGTCGTCTCGTGCGTTGGCTACCTCGTTGTAGTGGACTTTCTCACCATTAGTTTCGTAGTTCGGCGCGAATGAGATCCATGCACTAGCTACTACGTGTCCTTCTGCGACATTGTTGATATCGAATTCAACACGATCATAGCCGCGAAGTCGGAGCAATTTTTTCAACCCACCCAATTTAATAACTAACTGATTATCTTTTAGTTTGGCTAGTTCTTCTGGAGTCTCAGGTGGCACAGGCTTATTATGAGCCGCGAACCAGTCCTTATTAGGATAGACCATATCAGGCGATACCATTGCCCTCCAATCAATAAATCCATCATCGTCAAATTTGTATTCAACTCCTTCTAACAAACCATTACTATCTCGTTTGAGAAGCGGTTGTGCTTTTTTCGTTGAAGCTTTCTTAGTTGGAGCTTTCTTAGTTGTACTCATAATTCTTAATTTGTGTTAGTATAGAACCTAAAATACTCTGCGTCAAGCCAAAATTCATCAGAATCGTAACTTTTTGCTAATGTGACGACTCTTTTATCTCCTATGAGGTATATTTTCCCCGTATCAAACTGAACATTTTTCTTTAACACATCTTTTTTAACCTTCGATGGGATTTCTGGAGGAACTTCAAGAACAATATCGAAGTGAAAAAACTTATTGCGTTGTTCGGCAAGCTTTTTGGGGTTTGTCGAATTCAGTTCAAATTTAATATTTGAATTCCGAAGGTATTCAAGGAATGGTTCGTCAAATTCATCTGTCGTGTAAACAACCTTTTCAATTTGTGGTTTACGCATTTCAAGAAGTTGCGTATTGATAGGCTGGTTAGTTACTACTTCAAAACTGTTAGGACTACCTTGAAGAATGGTGTGCATATCCACTTCGCTATGATTTAGATCCATACGAAGTCTGACCACAGCATCATTAACCTTCGGTAGATTACAGAATTCATTGGTTGGCACTACGTCAATCGTTTTATGTAAGAAGTTTCTCCCAACATGAACTGTTTTTTCTGATTGAAATTTGGACATACCCAACTGCTTAAAAACTGCCTCTGCAATTTTTTCAGGTAAAATCCTATCAACGGTTTTAGGGTGTTCGCTCAGAGAGAATGATGGACATTCACCTTTTTCGCGCTTTGGATTCAGTTGGATATGCCTAAGCTTTGTATTCACCCATGAGGTATCACAGGTGGTCGAGTATGTATGTCCGTATACTGTTACGGTTGGTGTCTCCAATGCTGCCGCTAGATGAACAGGAACCGAATCGATTCCTACATGACATAGCGAGTGCTGAAGAATAAACATACTCTGATTAAAAGTCGTTTTATTATAGAAGCAATCAACATCTTCAATTGGTGGGTCAACTTCGGTGCCGACCTGAACAATCTTGATGTCGCCTAATGATTTGCGTAGGATCTTGACCACTGTATTCCAATAGCTATAGTTCTTTGCTGGAACCTTGTCAGAAGTATGTATAGTAATATACTTCTCATAAGGAACTGGATAATAATGTGGATGTAAGACAGGATCACCTATCTTAACACCGAGATCTTTTGCGTATAGTTCTACTAAATGGCTCATTCTATTACTGCCCAAATTCTATCTTTATTATCTCTAAGGGTATAACTACATTGACGTAGATGTTCGATTGCGACGATCGTTTTAGTCTCTTCTTCGTCGCTAAGGGTTGAGGGCCAATCAATTTTATCCCCAACCTTTAATGTAACTTCAAGTCCGTTAGGATGTCGTATCTCTATAGCTCTTTTCCCAAAATGTTCAGATTTTTTATTGTCGATTATAATAGAGTCGCTAATCAAATACAACGGATCTCTATTAATACTTTGATAAAAATCGTTTAGATCATTTAAGTCCATACTTTATCTAGTAGCCTCTATAGTTTTACGTGCCAATCGTTCATTACGAAACTTGATGCCATGTTCTTCCTCAAGTGCGTTGAGAATTCGGCGCTCAAAAGCAGACCAGTTTACCCCTTCGCCACGATTTTTAGCCACGGTTAATGCTTCTTGTAGAACCTTAGCGGAGACTGAATTGGTGTTGTTGTTTTCCATTATGTAAATAATTTAGTATTCTTTGGCAACCTACATGTGGCAAAAATGCCATATCAAAGTAGCCACTATGCTTGCCTTGACCCTCTAATAATAGAAGATTATCAAGTCCTTCTTTATAAGGAATCAATTTGTGTATTGCTGGATTAGCATTTACCATGGGAAAAAACATAGGGTTTGTGAAAAAGTAAATATCCTTCTTTGGGTATAGTTTCTTCAAATTCGATAGTAGCGAATTACACATTAATACATCTCCAGCGGATTCTGGTAGAACAACTGCAATTCTGTCTTGCTTCTTACCATCTAACAGATCCTCTAGAGAAGTTTCGCGCCCTTTCTTTTCAGCATTCTTTTGTCTAGCCGCAGCTTTTAAATATTCATGTAGCTTGTCTCTACCTTCGCGTTGAATAACTTGTAGACTTTCTTTAACCTCTACGTGTGAATCATCAAAATCCTTATCGAAAATTCCTTTGTATAAAGATTGGACCCATTCAGTATCGTGGAGCGCCGAATCTGGTTCAAAGTCTGAATCATAATATTTATCCTCACGATTAAAATCCCACTCGCATTTACCAAACTCTTCAAAGATGGACGTTAACTTTTCAACTGTTCTTTTTACAGAAAAGTTAAGTCCGACCCAATTGAGAGAACGATTTTTCATAATCTGTTTCTCTTCTTCGGTAAAATCTTTGACTCTCTGTAGCTGTTCACAAATAGACTCTGGAAGTGTAGTAGCTTTGATGAACTGAGTATATGGTTCTCTATATTCTACCCATTTCAGCGGTAGACCTCCCATGTTCTCATAGCAACAGTCTGTGCCGCAACTATATTCAGTTACTAAGGTCGTTAAACCCGCAGCTTTAGCCTCTTGAACAGGTAGCTCTTGCCCACCTGATGTAAATGGATGACAATATACATCCATCATATTATAAATCTCGTTCAGTTCATGTTCGGTGACACCAAACATGTTCGACTTTGTGACAAGAGTATCTTCGCCGCCACAACATGAACAACGAATCTTCTCCCCTGTATATGGAAGCAACTGGTAACGCTTACAACCTTCACATAAATATGTGGCTAATACAGAAGCAGGGTGTAAACCTTTCTCTTTGATATAGCGCGGAATGTCCCACGTGTTATCACTTACCACCCAATCGGTATGTAGTAACAGTTTCGCGTTAGGATTCTTTTCTTGAAATTGTTTAAAACCTTCCAGTAGATTAGGGACAGACTTGCGTAGCTGGTTTTTAAAAACAAAACCCACCAGAAAGTCATCAATTCCATGACGCTCTCGTAATTTTTGGCGCTTTTCGTCTTCCAAAGGATGGAAATGTGACAGATCAATAGCTCCGTGTATAGTTTCAACATTATCTACTCCATTCTTTTTCATCTCCTTCTCTGCGAAGGATGCCCACACCAAAAATTTATCAACCTTCGGCGCTAAATCATACGCTTGCTGTAAAACAGGTGAAGAATCAAGAGTTGTCCAGATAACTACAGGTATTTCGTTAAACCACTTCCTTTTGGCCCAATCGAACGCCCAAATATCTTCGATACCGACGATGATATCAGGTTTCTCAGCGTAAACAATATCGTCAATAGTATGGTTGCCATACTCTGCCATCCGTTTTTCATGAGGGTTAGCCTCAATCTTTTGGCGCACAGATGGATTAGATGGAAATGTGCCATAGCTTTTCCATGGTGTCCTCAAATCGGCACCATATAGACAGCCGTTCGCCGCTTCAACTACTTCGAAGCGCGGATCTTCATGAAGTGCCCGAAGGACATTCTTCATGTTCTTTCCAAACCCTGTAACAGCTTTAGAAAAGTTGGAAACGAATAGGATTTTCATTAATTTTCACTACGCAATTTCGTAACCAAAGAACAATTTTGAAAACAACTTCTTATTTGTCCATCTGAATCGTATTTAACTTTCATCATGTGACAATCAATTATTTCATCTGTTCCTTTTTTATTACCTTTACCTATAAACAATTTAGTTACAACCCCACGACCCAATCTGTCATGTGATATTATATCACCCACTTTCATTACTTAAATAAACTAGCTCCAGCTAACCCACCGTTAACTGTTACAAATGTTGCGGTTCAATCGTCACAATCTTCCTTGATAAACACTCCATCAACCATCTTACCACGACGATCTTTAATTTCGTTATAAGCATGTTCGGCGCATTCTTCTATAGTGAGTCCGTGTCGTTCGGCAATGTTGGTTAGAACCACAATCATATCACCAATATCATCTTTCGGTGATCGTTGCTTACAGATACTTACTGACAATTCTCCAGCTTCCTGAATAAGTTTTGCAAACTGGTCTTTATCCGTTGCACCTTCAATTAAATTTCGATCATGATGCCACAACGCAATCAGGTCAAATATAGATTTCTCTCCCATTAGTCTTTATTCTTTTGTGATTCTTCAAATCGGCGCTTATGATTCGCTGCATTACAGAGCAATGCTGTGTCTACAAACTTCTCCAGTAATCGCAGAAGTACTTCTGCTTCACCAGCCGACGCTGTGATACCACTACGCTCTCCGTTGGTATAAACTGATAGCACCCAATCATTTTTTTTGCCGCTCCAATAACCATTATTTCCTTTTTTTCCTACTTCATGGTCCTTAGCCCATGGTCCGAAAGTAATTTGAGTGTCAGATGATTCAGATTTGTGATAAGTTTGCCATGGATAACCGTTTTTCAGGCAGGCAATCATCTCGCCAGCCTCAGAAACATTAAACATCACGCATTTTTTGGTGGTTTTACTGAACTTTCCTGTTCGACTTTTCGAATCCCACGACTCTTGTGGAACGAATTCTACAAATAATTGGGCAACGGTATCATCTCCTTTTTCGGACTTCGATACACGGAAAGAGGCTAATCCTCCTGTTGATTTGGAATTTGGCTTATAAATAGTGTAACTCATATCAGTGAATACTTTTTCAATCATAGGGAACGCCCCACAATTTATCAATGAAAAATAAGATAGACCCACGGCAATATACGCCTTACGCCTTGAACGTTCCTTCGGGAAATATCCATACTGATCAAGGTGTGGACTTCTTTAATGTCATTCTGTTAGAATCTTTAACGGGAGACTTTACTGTAACAGGTTCTCTCGGACTAAACGGGGGATCTGTTTATACTCCGAATTCTAGTAATAATGTGACAACTGATGATCGTTCTCACATGTTTAACGGCATAAATAATGTCGTAGGAGGAATAGATAATACCATCGTATCGTCTTCCAATTCAACGATAACTGGCAAAAATAATACAATTGTTGGTGGAGTAAGTAACGATGTAAGCGGCGATTATTCTACAGCTATAGGTAGTTACATTAATATCCTTCATACAGGAGCTATGGTATTGAAAGATAGTCTGTTCACCATCGGTGAAGATATGGGTGATGATACTCTCGCTATGTATTTCAATGGGGGTATATTTTTACAGAACCAAACTTATTTAGATGATGCGTTGTGGATAACAGGTGGAGAATTATTCATAAGCGGACACGATATTGTCGCAAATAACAATTTAGATGTTGGTGGAACTGGAACATTCAGTGGAGTAGCTAGATTCCTCGGAGATATGAGGGATAGCAATGACTCATTGATACACAGTATCGAAGAGAATATTACTGGTGAAATCCAAATGGAAAACGATATTTTGATGTCATCAGGTGATCGTATCAAAGCATCAGGATACAACAATTTCTTCACTCTTCATACTTTCGCGCCAGAATTAGAGCACCATTCATCAGGAGTATTCCGAAGCAGTCTCAACCTCAGAATCAACGATATAGATTCTGGTCGAGATTACCATAACACTGGCGATAACGACGCGTATTTCAGAGAAAATTCTCTGTCAGTAGAGAATGGCAACGATGAACTTTGTGGTGCCATTACGGACTCAGGAGAGTTATTTGTCAAAGAGTATATTCAACTCGGTTCAGGAGTTACTGTGCCTACCAATTATAATTCGACGGGTAGAAGACGACAAGTTGTGTGGGACGACGATTATATGTACGTCTGCACAGGATGGGGGTCTAGAAATGATAGCGGTTGGGCGCGAATTGCACTTAGTTGGTAACTAATCGTCATCGCTAGAAGTAGAAGTCGGCAGATCATAAGCGCCACCCGTTGGAAGTTCCATCGGTTTTGTTAAATCAATCGTGGCGTGCTCTGTTTCGATTTTCTTCGGTAAGTCGTCAAGGTGCTTACTACCAGTGCGCTTGTGATAATCGTTAAGAAACTTGCGTTTCAACGGATCTTCGTGACCTAATTTTTCGGCGCGACGTTCAGACATCTCTTTTGAGAAGTCGAAAAGATCTCCCATCGTTCCTTTCATGTGCCCCGTCTTATCAACGTGAGATTTGATATCAAATGGGTCTACTTCACTTCCCGCAGAAATAATAGCTTGTGGCACGGTGAATACTCGTTTCCACTCAACACCTTCAGCATCAATGAACTCATGTTTTTCGACCATACGTTGAGTAATCTCCACGTATTGATCTTTTTCAGGATGTTTATACAAATATTGTGGCATACCACCGATTACACATTAAATCCATGCAGGATCAAAAGTATTCCACCGACAAGATGTAAACATGGTAGCGCAAAAAGTCTCCATGTAGTATCATATTGAATACCATTAATCTCTATCGTTTCTGACATCTCGGCACTTCCACTAATACTTAAAAACAGACACGGTATTGAAATAAATGTAACTGCTATCCCTATAATTATGCTAACTATCTCCATCATACGAACTTAAATTTGGGCGCTGCATCGATTGGATTAATATTCGTGCCAGCTAAGATTTCTATTGTTTCGGCTAGCTCTTTGTCAAAATAGCGCGAAACTTCAAGGTTGTCAATGTATCCATCAAGCTTCTCTTGATCAATAATATTTATCCACTTGTCGGGGGCACCGTCAAATAATACAACTTGAGCCTTATCGGTTGGTATTTCATCAGTAACTAAACGTAAGATAATGATGCTACCTGTATGCCATGTAATTTTTGCCCACTTAGAATCTGGCGCATAGTCTGTATCTATAATATAAGATTGAATTTCCTTTGGTAAGGCTGGACGAGTGCGCCCCTTCTCTCTTACAAGAACAAGAATGTCAATGTTGCAAGCATGTTCTGCTTCAACAAAAGCTTGTGCATGAATTTTTCTCATGACAATTTTTCTAATAGTTGTTCAACAGTATTTTTGTAAGTCAACTTCCGCCCCAAATCAAGACCAGCTTGATTAATAGTTCCAACCTTATCAACCGCTCGCTCCATACCATCAATAATTGCATCATCTTCGATGCGATGGTAGCTCCCCTGATTGAATGGTTGACCCTCATGGAAGAACATTCCATCATAGCAAGGCTGTTTCCCATTGGTTTCGATCAGAATAGAATTGTCTTCGTTCGCCCAATCGGAGTGGCCGGAACAATTAGATACAACCGACCACTTACCGAGACACGTGCTATTGAACGCGGGTAGACCCCACCCCTCACCATTAGAGATTCCGCTTAAATCAATATCTGCTGCCCTATGCAGCATAGCGACCTCGTAATTCGTGGCGATAGGGTCTTTAAAATTAAGATTAGACCATGTTTTGCCGCCCAATATGTTATTCACAATTTGGGTGTAAAATTCTTTTTTGAAAAATGGATTGTTGACCACGCAAGTCAATTGGTAATCGTTATTGTTACCGTATTTCTCTAACCACAACTTAATAATGCGTTGGGTATTCTTGCGTGTTTCCAACTTGCCGACGAGAATAAAATGACATTGGTTGACGCGCCGAACTACCTCTTGATCTCTTGCAAAGTCTTCATCGAAACCTAATGGAACATGTGAAACATTATCACAACCACAACTTTTAAAAGTTTCGGCAGCTTCGCTTGAGGAAAAAGCTACGTGGTCCATTGACTTCACGATAGCAATTTCAGTTTTAGTTGGGGCATCAACCTCATAGAAGGTTAGTAGCGTCTGATGATCAGTCAGTTTAGATTCTGATCCTCCAATGTGCCAGCATTTCAGGACAGGCGTTTTCCGCGCCAATCTTTCTATGGCGTTTGCTCTCCTTTCGTCTGCCCATTGCCTCAGTTCAGAGTCAACAGGTTCATAAGCGGTAAAATCGTAGTTGTTACCGACTGGAAAGATACCATCGACGCGACAATCGCTTCGATGGAGTTCCCTTAAAATATTATAACTTACATTGCCTATCGACAATGGGTTGATTGGTGCTTCTAGAATCATATTAAAAATTTGTGCGTGCGTGTTCTCCAAAAAGTTCTTTTGCTTTCTTATCGTAAGCTTGTGCTGCTTCTAATTCTGTTTTAAAATTGCCTATATGGATAGATTTTCTATTATATTGAATGCTAGCTTTCCAATACTTACGGTCTAAACAAACACCTTTATATTTCGAATAGCCCCTATGTTGAATTTGATTAGCTTGATTAAATTGGTTGTTTGAGGCGCGAAGATTAGTAATACGGTTATTACGAGTATCACCATCAATATGATCAACAATTTCAGGTTGTTCTCCTGTTTCTAAAAAATAAATAATTCGATGAACTAAGGGTTGCTGCCCATCAAGTTTTATTTGTAAATATTTTGAACTAGTATTTAAAGCACCAATAATTTTGGCAGAATCTTTCGCTATTAAGATTCCCATATCTGGATTATAATTGTATTTTTCCAGAATTTTTTGCCGATCAAAAATCATACGATAGTTTCTTTTTCAAAAATAACATGGCGTCTTTATGTTTTGCTTGAATGGCTTGAGGTGATACCCCTAAACCGTCAGCAATTTGACTGAACGTTTGTCCAGTCTTCTTCTCACCACCAAAATATTTCTGCTTCACGATATCGTAGACCTCAGATCCATATTTGTCAAGGACCAAATTTAGAATTTCTTCTGACTGGTCTTTTCGCAACAGATATGTTTCTGGTGACAGTCCATGTTCGCCGCCTAAGCTGTCGTCATACTCACAGAATGTAGGTTGACCCTTTACCTTTGACCTTTGAGTAAGTAGAGTGTACTTAGTTTTATTCGCAAGCCATGTTGAAAATTTTGCGTTACGAGCTTCGTCAAATGAGGCGATAGCTTCGAAGAAGTAAGTCGGCTTTTCCTCAAAGACATCTTCCCGCTGAGAATTCGTATAAGATGGCGGCATGAAGTTAGCTACGGTCTGATGAAAGATGCCACTGTGACGTTCCATCAACTCTAACAAAGCTCCCTCATCTGCTTCATCTTTTACCAACGATACGAGATAATTGTCGTCCATTTCGGACCTGTTAGACCCTGAAAACTGCATAAAATCGTTATCCATACACGATACTATTCACTTTTACAGTAAAAATCAATTAAATTCCTCTTTTTATTACAAAAAAGAAAAAAAATGAAAATAATACTTGACAAGAAAACAAATGACAGGTAAATGTAGTGCGAGAAAAACGAACGACCTCCCGTGAGGAATAACTGACGAGTAGCTGATAGGCTTTGCTTAAAAACGAGAAAGTTAGGACATTATCTTTGCTCATCGTTGCGAGTTTTTCGAACAGTTGACGACTTACAGAAACAAGAATCGGTTAGAGGAAGACTTACGAAGCGCCAACTGTTAAGATTAGTTAACAGCGCGAGTAAGTCTGACGTGTCGAGTATTTTCTCAGCACCGAACCTTTGAGTTTTTAGTATAGTAAAAAATTGTTACAAAAAGCCTTTGACTAAGTTGAAAAGTTGTGTAAAATAGTTTACCTATGATCGAGTTTGAAGTCACAGACGAGTGGTATCAGTCCGCAAAAGAAAAAGCAGATGAGTTAGGTCATCTCAATCATTCGATCAGAAAAGGTGCAGGGAATTTAGTTGGTTTTATAGGAGAGCACATCGCACAACATGTTTTAGGCGGCGAATTTGCAAACACATACGAATACGATCTCGTTCTAGAGAATGGTTTAACAATAGACGTTAAAACCAAAATGACTTCGGTAACTCCACTACCTCATTATATGTGCACCATTGCTGATTATTATTTACAGGACTGTGATTACTATGCGTTCGTGCGTGTGCATAAAAATTTAACAAAAGGCTGGTTTCTCGGCTTTAAAAAACACGACGAATTAATTTCTCAGGGTATACGTGTCCGCAAGGGTGACGTGTGCAAAGAGAACGGCTTTGTGGCTAAATTAGATGTCTATGATATGCCCATTTCTGATCTGGATACTAATTATGAAAAACTTATTAACCAGAGCAGAACTTCTTAATCAAGTCGATTACAATAGGTCTAAAGGTGTTATTTCTAAGAAAGGAATTTCATCTCCTGTTAGGCGTGATAATAAAAAATTGCGCCTAATATTAGAAACACAAGACGGCAAAAAAACATTTTATGTTCATCGCCTTGTGTTCTTTTTGGAAAATGATTATTGGCCTGAATTCGTAGACCATAAAGATGGTAACGTACAGAATAATCATTTTTCAAATTTACGCGAATGCACTCAAGCAGAAAATAACCGTAATCGATTTAAAAAAGCTAAAACTACTAGTCAATACAAGGGGGTTTGTTGGGAGAAACGACGCTCTAAATGGTTGGCAAGTATTCGTTTCGAAGGAAAACAGATTTGGATCGGCAGATTTGATTCAGAAGTCGAAGCTGCTAAGGCTTATAATCGAAAAGCCATGTGTTTGTTTGGTGAGTTCGCGCAACTTAATCAATTAGACACAAACCATGAGCGACTTATTCGAACCGAGAGATAATATTAAACCACTTGAGTATCCAATCTGTGAAGATTACGTAGAAGCAATCCGACAATCCTATTGGGTACATACAGAGTTTAATTTTACAACAGATATTCAAGAATATCACACCGAACTAAATGATTACCAAAGAGAGGTAATTAAGAAATGCCTACTTCTAATATCTCAAGTAGAGGTTGGCGTCAAAACTTTCTGGTGCAACCTACATCGTCACATACCTAAACCAGAAGTGCTCGGAGTTGGCGCTACATTTGGTGAGTCAGAGAAACGTCATCTTGATGCATACTCTGCACTGTTAGAAATTTTGGGGCTAAACGAAGAGTTCGAGAAGATTAAAGAAATTCCTGCGGTGAATGACCGTCACGTTTACCTAACGAAATATAAAGAGTTCTCCACGGCAAGACTGGAAGAGAATTTCCTCAAATCAATCATTTTATTTTCTCTTTTTATAGAAAATGTTTCGTTATTTTCTCAGTTTTTTATCATTCAATCCTTCAACAAGCATCGCAAGTGGCTGGTAGATATCAACAATGTAGTCGCGGCAACTTCGAAGGAGGAAGCAATTCATGGAATGTTTGGCACGTGGTTAATCAACCAGATTAAAGAAGAACATCCTGACTTTTTCAATGATGAGTTAAAAAAACTCATTTACCTCTACTCTCGCAAGGCTTATCGCGCTGAAGAGAAGTTATTGAAATGGATTTTTCCTGATGGCGATTTAATCTTTGAACCAACAGTGGATGGATGCAAGCCAGATCATATAAAAATCTTAGAAGTGAAAGACTTTATTAAGAATAGGCTAAATGAAAGCTTGACAGGAATAGGATTAGACCCTATATTTGACGTAAATGAAGCTCGTCTTGAAAAAACCAGATGGTTTGACGAGAAGCTAATTGCTGGTGTCCATGTAGATTTTTTCAATCAGCGACCAACTAATTACGTGCGCAAAAATAAGGCGATTTCAGAGAACGATTTATTCTAATGAGAATTATTAAAGAGGGTCATCCACCATCAGAGGATTTATATCGAGGCGAGTGTCATACGTGTGGAGCAATTGTAGAGTGGCAAAGAAAAGAAGGTTCATCATCTCATGACAGGAATGAGACACTATTTCATATTGACTGTCCAACGAAAGATTGTAATACTCAAATTTTCGGCACCAAACTTCCTAAACCTGAACCACGAGGAATAAGCGAACGATAATGGATTTCGAATGGCTTAACAAAAAATCTAAGATCTTTCTTTCGGGTGGATACTTAGAAGAGGGTGAAGATCCAATTCATAGGGTTCGTGATATCGCCGCTACAGCAGAAATAATTCTCGGTATCAAGGGTTTCGCAGACAGATTCCTTGACCATGCTGCCAAAGGACATTTTCTTTTTTCTTCTCCTGTATGGGCGAACTTTGGTCGCAAGCGCGGACTTCCTATCTCATGTTTTGGATCGTATGTTCCTGATACTATGGAGGGAATTCTTGATACGAATTCTGAGATAGGAATGATGAGCAAAATGGGTGGTGGAACCAGCGCATACTATGGTGCTGTTCGATCACGAGGTTCAAAAATCTCAACAGGTGGCAAGTCAGATGGTTCGGTATCATTCATGCGGATAAATAACGTCACTGTTGACGTGTCGAAACAGTCAAAAGTTCGGCGCGGGATCTGTGCCTGTTACCTTCCTATTGATCATGGTGATATCGAAGAGTTCTTACAAATCAAACATGAAGGTCATCCTATCCAGCATCTATTTACAGGTGTCACTGTATCCAATCAATGGATGCGGGAAATGATTGAAGGTGATGTAGAAAAACGAAAAATTTGGGCTAAGGTAATCAAGTCTCGCTTTGAGATAGGTCTACCTTATATCTTTTTTAGCGACAACGTAAACGATAACAAGCCGCAAGTTTATAAGGATCTTCAAAAGGAAATCTATGCATCGAATGTATGTTCTGAGATCATGCTGCCATCAAACACTCAAGAATCTTTTGTGTGTTGTTTATCATCGATGAATCTTCTGCACTATCACGACTGGAAAGACACTGATGCAGTAGAAATCATGATGCAGTTTCTTGATGCAATAATGTCAGAGTTCATTGCTAAAGCGTCTTTAGTTCCACACATGGAGCGTGCTGTAAGATTTGCTGCGGAGCATCGTGCAGTCGGTATGGGAGCTACAGGTTGGCACTCACTGTTGCAGTCGAAAGGTATTCCATTCGGATCACTTGAGGCATTACAGTTGAACAAAGAAATCTTTAGCCTCATGGATGAACAGAGTCTTGAAGCGTCACGTAAGATGGCTGAGACTCATGGGACCACACGAATGATGGCACCATATAACGAGAGATGGGCAACACGAATGTCTTTAGCGCCGAACACTTCATCTGCTTTTATTCTCGGTCAAGTATCTCAGTCAAAAGAACCAATCTGGAAGAATTACTATACCAAAGAATTGGCAAAGATCGATACGCCGATTAAGAACCCTGAATTAGTGAAACTTTTTGCGGAAAGAAACATTGATGAAAAGGTGTGGCGACAAATTCTTTTAGCCGATGGATCAATTCAAAACTTAAACGTCTTTGATGATCACGAGAAGGAAGTTTTTAAAACGTTTCCTGAGATAGCGCCGAAGGATATTATTATGCAAGCGGCAGGGAGACAACCCTATATTGATCAGGGTCAATCAACTAACTTGATGATTCATCCTGACACACCAGCGAAAGAAATGAATGAACTGCTAATATATGCGTGGGAGAATGGTATTAAATCATTGTATTACCAGCACAACGCATCAAATGCAGCGCAGACATTCTATCGCAAGAACTTGAACGAATGTTCAGTATGCGAAGGCTAAATGATAAACAGATGATAAAATTCTGCGTTGGCTATATAATATGTAGTTTGATAGCAGGTGGTGCCCTATGGATTTGGGCGTTTTTGAGATAAATAGCTATGGAAATTGAAGTAGAAGGAACAGAGAAGCGAGTGTGTGAAGATATCGCCGCTCGTCAAAAGTTCGGTAAGGAGAAATATGGAACGACGGTTGAAGAAAATCCACTGTCGCATCGTGAATGGTTACAACATGCATATGAGGAAGCTTTAGATTTTGCGATCTATCTTCGACGTGCAAAAGAAGAAGTTCTTGCGTTAGAACTTGACCTTGCTGACCTCAAAGAGGAACAGAGAGAACTTGACGCTCAACTAAAAGCGGGGCAAATTCCTAAATTTGTTGATGAATGTAAACCAGAAAAGGAATCAAAAAGGTCACAATCTGAAGTTAAAGGTGATCCGTTCAGCAATCCTAACGTAGATGAGAAAGGGAACCCAATCATGACGAAGAAACTATCATGAAGCGGCGAAATTTATTAAAATTATTTTGTGCACTTCCTTTTATAAAGAAACAAGAGGAAGAGATAGAAGTCAGGATTCAAGACGAACTTGTTTATGTTGACAGGTCAAAGAAGGTTGGTTGGTATGCGGAGCTTCATGAGGGTCGAATCATCATAGATGACAAAGTATCAAATATAATTTAGTGATATGAAGCGACGAAATTTATTGAAGACAGCGGTTGTAGCACCTCTAGCCGCAGCATTACCAACACTTCCAGAAGTTGAGTGGACCTATAATTGTCAGAATCAAATATGGAGTGACTACTTAAAGTATGATTATAATTTATTCATCATGCCCCCTGCAACTGGCAAGACCTACATGGCAGATTACATTAGGGGTTGGTGGGAGAAACGTCAAGTCGATATACCTGATGAAGAATTGATAGATAACGATCTAGAAGAGAATCACAGGGGAACATACTATCTGTGTGGAGAGAAGGTGATGAGGTTCGATGACGATAGAGGTCTTATTCACATACCTAAACTGACAGTTTTCGCTACACTATCAGGTTCAGAGGAAGCTATCGAAGGTTATCATCGTATAGCTATGAGCGGTATGTTTAATGATCGGCGCTTTCCTATCGAAGAACTCGAAGATGATATGCCGATGCCTATCTTTCACCAATCGAAACCAGAGAATTATATGAGGGAATATGAATGTAAGTTCTTCCCTAAAAAGGTTAGAATAATAGCATGACAGAAATTCTTATACTCGATTACAATCGACCAAAGGAACTGGAGGAACTACTATCATCCATCAGGAGGCTTTGTCACTTCGATTACAAGGTGGTGATTCTCAACAATGGTGGCGAACGATACGCTGACAAGTATGCTCGTGAAGAGAGGGTGGAGGTAATCAACAACCAGATCAATATTGGTTGTGGTGCTGGCACCGTGCAATTATTCAGTCAGTGTCAGAGTGAGTATGCATTCTATATTCAAGTAGATCATGAACTAGCTAATCCAGTATACGAAGCAGACATTAGAGGCTTTGTTGACCTGATAGAAAATCAAGGTTATACATACGTAGACTTAGCAGGTAATCAGGGTAACGGAGGGTATAGTGAAAGGGCACAATTTATAGGCCGCGATTTCTATCTCACCGTACCAAAGAATTTTGGAGGGCCGGGTCCGCTCGATGACTTGAAGTGGACAGAAGAGTGCGTCCAAAATTATTTGGAAGCAGAAGATTTGAATAGATTCTATACAGTTAGACTACCAAATGGTTCGCCGCTATTCATAGACAAGGGTAGAGATTCTGTTCGTAGCAATCCAGATGGTAGTTGTTGGAAACATCACCCCGACACAAAGGTGGTATATTGTTTAAAGAAACCTACTGAAAGGTTTTCGTTTCCGCCGCTTGACGAGTCTGAATGGCAGCTAGCATTAGGTGGTAATTGGCCTGAGGAAGGTCGTATCATTAATGCGTGGGCAGATAATTCATTCGAAGTGTGGAATAAGAAACCAGCAACAATTGACCCATCACAATTGGACGGGACTGAAACCCCCGAATGGGAATATTGGAAATTAAATTATGAGAATTTGATGACTTTCGAAGAGTTTGAGGAAAATTATATGGTTTGTCCTCACTGTGGGGGGTATACAGAAAACAATAACCCATGTATTTGTTATGCAAGATAGTATAGAGTTACATCTATACTGTTGGTTATTTTGGAGCTTTGCGGTCTTAGGTCTAATCGCCAACCATTATTTCGGGCGCTATACCCCTTCACTCTATTCCTTTTTCCATCGTTTTTATACCGTAATGATATTTATAGGAAGCTTTCTTGTGTTAATATCTGGAATTTTTTACCTTATTTACAATGACCTTTTTTGATGAACAGAATCCAAATAAATATCAGCGCCTAAAAGATCTACTGGTGCCGCACAATGTAGAGATGAAAAATTGGACTGGTCGTTTGAGCAGTCAATTCGACGGTAAATACTGGAGTTATACTTATAAGTTCTGTCGTTGTGGTGTGGGTGATGGGTCTTATGTATTACCTGCACAAATGGTGGAGTTCTCACCATTACAGATTTTGTCATATGGTATTGGCGACGATCCTGAGGGTGTATCATTTGAACAGTCGTTAGATAAAGATTATAATTGGATATCTATGTATGACGGTTCCATTGATGAAGTTCCTGCTAAAATACAATACGGAAAGTTCTACAAGGAATATTTAACGGCAGACAACTTTCATAAACATCTTAAAGAAAATACGTTTGGAGGTGGTTCTGACTTTAATGTGTTGAAGATGGATATTGAAGGTCACGAATATGATTGGTTAAATGATGATAACCTTGCACTGCTTAAGAGTTACTTCGCTGTCATATGTATTGAGGTTCATTCTTTAATCGAAGAAGTTCCTGATGGATGGGTGCTTGAGCCACAGTTGGCACAGGCAAAGCGTGACTTTGCTGGTAGACTGAGATTCTTTGAGGGTCTAAACAAACATTTTTGGTTGTGGCACATGCACGCTAACAACCACGCGCCACGACACGTAGACTTCCCTGACTCTCTTGAGCTAACATATATAAGTAAGAAGTGGGGTAAGGATCTCGGAGTCAGGCGCGAAAAATTTCCAGTTGATGGATTGGATGAACCAAATTATGATGGAAGACCAGACTATGTGCTAGATTGGTGGATATGATAAAGAAATTATATAAAAGATGGCGCTATGGAATAAACATGAACAATGTGGTTCCTGATCCTGAGTTCCCTGACAAAGACTATTATCCTTTTTTCTATAAAGGGGTTAGAACAGAACAAAACAATAATATATTTGAGTTTCTAAATAAGTTGTCGCGTGAAACTTCACCAATGAGAATTCTTGAGTTGGGTTATCGTCATGGAGGTTTTACCTCATTACTTCATGATCATTGTTTATCAAGAAATATTCCCATTTATGCTTACGATATTGAAGCGTTAGAGAAATCGAAACTGTCCAATAGAGTTATGAGGGTGCATGGTAACATATTTCATATGATAGAAAGAATTGGAGGAATAATTCAAAACGAAGGTCAATCGTTAGTATTCTGTGATGGTGGTGACAAAAACCTTGAGTTCCAATTACTTTCTCCATATCTTAAAACGGGTGATGTCATCATGACTCACGACTACGCACCAAACAAAGAAATATTTGAGGCCGAATATTTAGGCAAACGATGGGACTGGCATGAGAGTTGGTATGGAGAGATTTCTGCTACTGTTCTCAATGAAAACTTAAAAGATTTCTGCACTGAGGAAGCTAATGCGGCAGTGTGGAGTTGTTATCAAAAATGAAATTATTACTATCAATCATAGCGGCAGTAGCACTAATTGGGTGCGCCGAAAAAGTAGAATATCCAGCAGATGCACGAGTCATAGCTATTGAAGGTATGGGTTGTGGCAACTGTGAGTCAGCAGTAGAACTAGCTGTGTTCCGTGTCGAAGGTGTTCGGTGGGCGCAAGCAGATAAGGACCGCAACGAAGTCCAAATAAAGTTAGATCAAGGTATTTTGTTGGAGCAAATTATTCTGGATATTCAAGAGGCTGTCAATACTACACGTTGTGGACCTGACACATTTATTATGGGGGAACTTATTCGATGATTGAAGTTACTTATTGGCAGCAACTAGCGTTAACAGTACCTATTTATCTTGTATTATTTAATACTAGTGACGAGTGGTGGCAAGGTCTTGTGCAGAGCCTTGTAGTGGGGATATTTCTCGGAGTGTTTATTTTTGTATAATGAGTAAGAAAATTTTAATTACAGGAGTAACAGGGCAAGATGGTAGCAATATGGTTGACTACCTGCTTAAGCATACTGATGATACAGTAGTAGGTGGAGTGCGCCGACTATCTGTCAAGAATCACGAAAACATTGAACATCTAAAAGATGAGCCACGGTTCAAGCTGATAGACCTTGACGTTACAGATCAAATAAATACTAACCTTATCATACAGGAAGAAGAACCTGATTACTTTATCAACTTTGCGGCGAATAGTTTTGTCGGCACGAGTTGGAAGATGCCAGTGCAACACATGATGAACAATGCTATGCCTGTCATGTATCAACTGGAGGCAATCAGGCGTCATGCACCAGACTGTCGTTACTATAATGCAGGATCAAGCGAACAATTTGGTGACGTAAAATATTCACCACAAGATATAGCTCATCCGTTCCGACCACGATCACCATATGGTATATCAAAATGTTCGGCGCATCACATGGTAAAAGTCTGGCGCGAATCTTATGGCATTTATGCCGTTCAAGGATTGTTATTCAATCACGAGGGAGTTAGACGGGGAGAAGAATTCGTGACACGAAAGATTTCTAAAGCTGTGGCACGCATCAGACATCAACTAGATAGAGGTGTTCCTATTACACCACTTGAATTAGGTAATCTCGGAGTTAAGCGAGACTGGAGTGATAGCATGGATTTCATGGATGGAATTTGGCGCATGTTAAATCAAGACAAGTCTTTTTCTAGTGCTCATGGATGTGAAGAAGCATATACTGTTGGGCGCGTTTATGAATTCGATAATCGCCATGCCAAAGATTATGTTCTTGCTAGTGATGAGACTCATACTATTCGTGAATTTGTTGAATTGTCGTTCAAGGAATTAGGTATAGAAGGTAAGTGGCACGGCAAGGGACAGAAGGAAACGTTTCGTGTTACTCGCACAGGTATTACAGATACATTTGTAAAGGTAAATCCTGAATTTTGGCGACCCAATGAAGTTGAATTACTTTGGGGCGATTCAATTCCAGCAAGAGAAGATTTAAATTGGCAACCCCTACTTGACTTTCAGGGATTAGTAAGTAAGATGGTTCAACATGATCACAACGAAATTAAACGTCAAGGACTTTAGCGTTGCTGATCGCATCATTGATTTTCTTGTTTCTTATCGCCGCAGTCTGGCTAGTGCGAATTTTGTTCTTAAAAACTATCCTATTTCAGCGTTAGTTAAAGAGCTTCATTTAGGAACAGCAGAGTTAGAGGGGTTGGGATTGATTGGAGTCCCTTTTCCAACTTTTTTTGATATTCCGATTAAAATTATTCACGAAAGAACATATCTTAGTTTAGAAAGTTATGGCTAAACCACCGACTTATTTTCAAGAGCGGAAAGACTTTTTGGGTCGAATGATTCCTGATCATTCAAAAATCCAATGGCGTGTAGAGATGGGTCATACAAAGAAAATTTTCTTTGTTGATCACAAATCAAAAACGCCAAAGGAACTAAGATATCCTATTGAATTTCTCAATAAAGTGGCACCAGCATTTAAGAATATGAATAGTGTGTGTTACTTTTTAGGAGAGAAAGGAAAAGCTTATTTAGAAACGGAGTTGAACAAGTTCAATTTCAAACCCAAAACAATTGAGTCTGTCGAGCAAGAGGAAAAGATCGGTGAGGATAAAGATGTCAAAGCCATCCCATCCTTAAGACAGTTCCTCAATGAGTAAAAAAGAAGAAGAAGACGAATTAGATTTTGATCAACGATATGTAAAAAACTATATAGCTACGAAAGATATTAAAAAATATCACCTGAATGGTGAAGAATTTCGTGGTGACTATAAAATTTCAACAGGTTCGAAGATTTTCGACAAGTTGATAGATGGTGGTTTCGGCAGTGGTTTAGTGAGGTTTGTTGGACCAACTGAGACGGGCAAAACCGCTGAAGCTTTAGAGGTTCAAGAGAATTTTCTAGCTACAGTTCCCAATTCAAAGGGAATACTCATCAAAGCAGAAGGTCGCTTAGATGAGAACATGACCGCACGTGTGAATACTAAGTTCACAGACGACCCCGAAGAGTGGGAAGAGGGAATGTGTTGGGTGTTTAAATGTAATGTATATGAGGTGGTATTCGACCTATTACGTGCGCTCATTACAGACAGAGAAAACAAAACCCGCTACTGTATTCTCGTTGATTCCATGGACGGACTGATTCGCAAAGAGGATCTTGAAAAGTCTACAGGTGATGCACCGAAAGTCGCGGGTGGTGCTGTCATGACAGGTGATTTTCTTAAGCGCACAAATCTATATCTCGGAGAGTTCGGACATCTATGTATTATGATGGCACAGGTACGAGCAGAGATCAAGACCAGTCAGTATGATCCGAAGGACAGAAACAAACTCGGTGGCGCATCAGGTGGTAATGCGGCTGTGCACTATCCCAATTGGGTGATTGAATTTATGCGCCCCAATCAAGGTGATTACTTTCGTCCCGATATGAAGGGGCAGATTGGACCAGAGAATAAACCATGGGGAAGAAATGTAGGTATTCGTATCTGTAAATCGACTAATGAAACTACTCAGTTGCAAGCCAAATATCCTATTAAGTTTGGTAGGGTTGGTCAGTCTGCGATCTGGAATGAGCGCGAAATTATTGATTTACTTTTAGCATGGGGATATTTAATTAAAAAGGGTTCGTGGATCAAGACAGATGATTCCGTGACTAGCTACTTAGGTGAAGACAAGCCTCTAAATATTCAGGGTATAGAAAAATGGTATACTGTTGTCGAAGAAGACAAAGACTTGTGTAATAAGCTATCGGACTTTGTTGACACAAACATTTTAGATAAACTATGATTTTCCTAAGCGCGACTGGCAGAAAAATAAAAGTCAATTCATCTAAATATGTGGTGGATTGGGACGCTAAATCGCGCAGTAAACTACAAGCTTCTGTCAAACAAATCTTAAAAGAAGTTTGGCGCGGCGATAGAGTTTTCGAAGAATTTCCTGTTGTTGGAACGAGGATGACCATCGACTTCTACAACGCCACTCAGGAGGTGGCGATAGAAGTCGATGGCAAACAACACATCGAATTTAATAAATTCTTTCACAGGGGTAACAGAATGAACTTTCTAGATCAACTCAAACGAGATGATAAGAAGGAAATTTTCTGCGAAGACAATGGTATCAAGCTGTATCGTATCTACGAGGGAGAGGATTTATCTGAAAGTGTGCAAAAAATACTTGACGATTATGAAAAGTAGTGGTAACTTGATTCTTAAGCAGAAATATGGACAAAGAAAGATTGCCCCAAACTGGTGTTCCCGACAGTTTACTTACAAAACTATTTGATGCTACGGGAAACTCCCGTGGTGGTAACAAAGGTTTCTTTTTATTTTTTATTGGTCGTGATGGTATTCCTAATTGTGTGGCTAGACCAGTCAATACTGCAACTCGGCTAGCAATAATATCAATCATCGAATTCTACCCCGATGAGGATTATGAAGATGATAATCCACTCGCCTTATTGGAAAACTTGTTTCATTCAACAGGTGACGTTTATGGTAACAACAAAGGTTTCCTTTTCTTCTATATTAATGAAAATGGCAAGCCAGTCTATTATGAAAAGTATCAAGATGAAGCTACGTATTGTGCTATATCAAGCTGCGTAAGTGATACGTATCACAATTACGGGGAAGAAGAGGAAGAAGATGATTAAAGAACTTGATCTAGAAAAGAAGGTGCTGAGTGGATTACTACAGCATCAGGAAACGTGGGGGCAGATAGCAACACTTCTCGTAGAAGACGACTTCTACTCAGAGGATAGTAAGGTTCACGTATCTATGTTTAAGCTGATACGTTCGGCGCTAAACAACAGCGAAGCAATTGATGACACAATATTAATTGGGCGCTTCAAACAATTAGGAACATCCTTTGTAGATAACATTGACCTACCAGAATATGTCAGGTCATTAATTTATTATGAGATACCCCTTGATGTCTTTTTAACTTCAATCAAAGAATTGAAAAAGGTAACGTTCCGTCGAGCAATGTGGAACGTTGCAGAAGAACAAAAGAAGTTTGTCAAAAAGGTAGATCCTTCGACTCCATACAATGAGTTAATGTCGTCTGTAGATAAGATACACAATGATGCTATCTCATCTTTTGAAGCTGGCGGCGAAAAAACTACAGTCAATCTATCGGAGCGTGCTGAAGATTTTATCGAAGGTATCGCCAACAATCCACCTGAACACATTGGGTTTCCCTCTCCATACGAGACGATGAACCGTATTTATGGTAGTGTTCTTCGCGGAGGAAACATTTTCTGTCTTGCGGCACGATCAAAAGCTGGTAAGACTTCTTTCCTCATCGATATGGCGATGAAAACTTCATATACGCATCAGGTTCCTATCATTCATTTTGATAATGGGGAGATGTCAGAGCGCGAATTGATGTTTCGTATGGTTAGTGGTATGTCAGGCATCCCACAATTTATGTTGGAGGATGGTTCATGGCGCAAGCGTAGCTACAATGATTGGAGTGCCGAAGAAGTATTTCAACGGGTCCGTGACGTATGGAGTCGCATAAAGAAAACAAAGATCTTATATGAGAATGTAGCAGGATTATCAAGTGAAGAAATGTGTAGTCTTCTCAAGCGTGTCTACTATGAGAATGTAGGTAGGGGTGAGGAAGCTGTTTTCTCATTTGATTATCTCAAGACTGATTTTGATAATCTCGGACGTGGTAGTGATTGGGCATTTGTTGGCAAGACTCTTGACGGATTTAAGCGAGTGATAACCAAAGATTTAAAATTTGATGGTGAGCCTGTTGTATCTATGGCAACCAGTGTTCAATGTAATCGTTTGGGTATCACGTCAGGTCATGATGCTAACAGCGTTCAAGACCTTGAGCATGAAGGGGCAATGGCGCTGTCAGATTTAATCCCCCAATTTGCTTCGTGGTCTTTCATGTTAAGGTGGAAAACTCAAGATGAACGTGGTAGATGGGGCGAACAATTCGGAACACACAACTTAATTGGTTTGTTGGCGCGGCACTTAGGAGAAGATGTTGCTGGACATATTAATCCTGTTGATCATCCAGACGGACCAGCAAGAAAGAATTTCATTAACCTAAATTTTGAAAATTTTAGTTTCGAAGATCGTGGTGACTTTCGAGACATCGTGCATCACCTTGAGAATCGTGATGTTCAACCTCAACAATCTGATGAATCAGAATTACCAAATGAATTAGCATGAATGCAACAGTAACAATTGAAGTAGATGTATTGGAGGCAGCAAGTGAGCTTTCAGAAGATGAAACTCTTGAGCTTATCAAACACATTGATGAGGAAATTATAGCAGACACAGGTTTTAGCGTCAAACTTTTGGGGCAATTATTTGAGTCGTTAACCAACGATATTACTAAGAAAGAACTTTTAGAGTTCTTAGAGACGGGGAGTGAAGCGGCGATTAAAACGTGGTAAATTAGTGTAATAGGGGCTGTCCGGTTGATGGCATAAAGCTGTTGGCTGGACCTTTTATTATGCACTACGAAACACAATTTTATTTTGAGTGGAGAAAACTACAGCTTTTGGAAAAACGGGTGGAAACGAGCACTAAGAAAGCGCAAAGATTACCGCACGTGGGATCGATACGTAAAAAGTCTACAGAGAAGTAAAGCGGCGAAGGGTGGATGAAACCACAGGCAGTAGATATAGCGAAAGAAAGGTTACAAGAATTTCATTCACGCCTTGTCGTTCGAGTTGGCAATTGGGAAGACGAGGTAGTTTTGTATGTAAGGTATCAGGCGGGATCGATGAAAGTTTATCGTTCCTTACCTGATGAAATTGAAGGATTCCGTATAATAAAGGACGGACTAGAACCAAAAGTTAAAACATGAGGACAGTAAAAAAGTTATGGTCATAGCTACAACATCAAATAAAGTATTGAAGATCGAGGGCATTACAATTGAGACACTTGATCAGGACAACGGATTATATTATGGACTCGCCAAAACTGGCGACGGATTTCTGGTGGCAAGTCGCCATCATGACTCAGCTACAATTCTATACCATTATTGTTTCAACAAGGAACACAATCTACAACTACGTGAGAAGTGGACGGTGCCAACGGTTGGTGATGTTCATGGTATTGCTTACGTAAATCGGCGCGTATACCTTACGGACACAGCACATAAACGAGTAGTAAGTTTCGACATCGATAACGAGAATGTTAAAACCGAAGACTGGTTGGGTTCCCATCCACACATTAACACAATCGAATTTTATCAAAACTGTTTTTACATTGCAGGGTTGACAAATAACAAGCTGTATCGCCAGCATAGTAGCGGTGAAATTCTGTTTGACAAACTAGAGCAGGCAGATGGAATCCATACTATCAAACCACATCAAGGTTCGATATGGGTGTGTAGTTCAAACGAGTGTACAGTCAAGGAATTTTCTACTAGTCTAAATCGATGCCTGTCTACTATACAGATAGGTGATCCAGAAAAGTTTATGTCTCGTGGTTTGGCATGGGACAATGGTTTGTTTTATTGTGGTATGTCACCACGAGGTAGACGCAATGAACGACACGAGTTAACTTCTCAAATTTACGTTAAGTCTGAGCATGATGCTCCCTATACTATTGAATTGAAAGGGGAGGGACAGGTGTGCGACTTGCTTGCACTATGAGTGACTACTATACAATTTTAGTCAACCTCGGATACAAACTACATAATCGCGGCGACTACTGGCAGACTGCCGCTGTGTTCAGACACGGTGACAATCCAACGGCACTCAAGATTTACAAAAATTCGGGTGTCTGGATTGACTTCGTTGATGGTGACGGTAAAGCGCAAAGCTTTAAAAAACTGTTACAGAAAACAACAGGGAAAGAAGACGTTTCTCAGTTTGAGCTAGAACAGTTACGATATGAAAGGCGGCAATTTTTGAGCGAAGAAAAAACATTTCCCGATGATTGTTTGGGGCGATTGCTACCAGACTACGATTTCTTTTTGCATAAAGAAAAGGATGCTTCCATTACAGCCGCAACGCAAAAAGCTTATTCTGCTGGTGTAGCGACTAAGGGGAGTTTATATAACCGTGTAGTATTTCCTATCCGAAATAAAGATGGTAAGATCCATGGGTTTTCGGGGCGTGATATTACTGGTCGCTCACGTATTAAGTGGTTACATAATGGCAAAGCAAATAATTGGCTATACCCTTACTATACGGTAAATGAATGTCGTGAATCTATTCGTGAACGTGGGTATTTGATTCTTGTCGAGTCCATTGGTGATTCAATGGCCCTGTATCAAGCTGGATTTCCAAATAATATAGTTGCATTTACTAACAGTATTTCGCCGCGACTTGTGGCAAGACTCGCCGCCCTTAATGTAGATGTGGTCGTTGCATTCAATAACGACCATCAAAAACCATTAGCTCAAAACGAGGGTGTAAAAGGGGGCATTAATAGCCTACTAAAACTTTTTCAATTGATTGATTTCAAGAAACTGTGGTTCATGCCACCAGTCAAACATGTTGATTTCGGTGAGATGAAAGGTAACAAAATTACCGACCACTTTCGAGTGACCTACGACGAAGAGGAACATAAAAAGCAGATTGCTTTGTTGCTCCGTGGCACTCAAACGATTACTCCTATGAAGACTCTTCTTCCAACCCTAAGCAAATTAAAAAAGGAGTATCACTTTCATTATGATGACTAAACTTTCGGCTAGCCGAATCAAAACCTTACAGGATTGCAGTTGGGTATACTGGTGCAATTATATATTGAAATTACCACAGACCAAAACACCAGCTTTGGCTATGGGTTCGGCTTGTCACGGAGTTTTTGAATGCTTAGGAAATCCGCGCCATAAACATCACTACAAAGCTATCCTTGATGCGGGTGACATAGCAGGTTCACCAGCGGTTTATAGATACGTTGAGAAATTTTTACAGAAAGATGGTTGTGATCCATCTGAGTTAGTTAAGAGACGTGATGGTGAGTCAGAAATCGCGGCTATTGATCATTGTAATAACATGATCCTTTCTGGTTTACGCTATGATTTCTTTGGTGAGTCTGTCAATCCTGACGAGTCAGTAGATGAAATTTCATTTGATATTGAGCACGATGACGGTGAAACTCGTTACCATATTCGCGGCTTCATTGATAAGTTATTCCTTTTTAAAAATAAAACTCGTGCATTAATACGTGACTTTAAATCAAATAAACGTTTATTCTGTCAGAAAGATATTGAAGATAACACTCAGGACTTAATGTATCGGTTAGCCGTTGCTCATCTATATCCTGATGTGGTTAAACGTGAGACAGAATTTTATCTATTACAGTTTGGACCTGATGAAGGTTCTGTTAAAACACCAGACGTTTCTGATGCTGAACTTGAAGGGTTCAAACATTTCTTAACTGACATTCAAAATACTTTAGATAACTTTACTCGTCATGATGCTACCAGACAATTCGCTGCTGACAAAGGTTATGTCGATAAGTATCACGGTTTTGCTGGACTGTTGAAGTGTGGTGTCTACGGCAAAACTTCTGCTGACCACCCTGATGCGAAGAAGGTTAATGGAGATCCCATGTGGTATTGCGAATGCAAGTTTGCTTATTTTTATTATGTTCTTCTAAGCGACGATGGAAAAATCTTAGCTACGGCAATAGACTCATCGGATTTACCAGAACCACAAGATGGTCAGGTAGTCAAGCGCCGATATTATGAAGGGTGTCCTAAATTTCAACACTTAGATTACAATAAAAAGATGCTTTTACGTGCTGAAAAAGAAGGTTTCGCTTGACAAGGGACGTGATCATGCTATAATGAGGTATGAAGTTGACGCCATGGAAAATTGCTCGTGTCCTCCAGCACCTTCCTCTTGAAGATCAAGTATCGATTAAGCTTGAACTGAGAGAGCAGAACGATATTATTGAAGAGTTTGATGAGGCTACTGGTGAGACAGTAAAACGACGAAAGGGAATCTCGCCAGAAACAATATCGCGTTTAGTATTGATGCATAATGCTATTGCCCCCGCAGTAAAAACAAAGGGTGCGTTCGGTAAACGTGGCACTAATCGCAAGGCTCAGTTGTTCCAGAAACGTCTGGTGATGAGCGAACTGTTTGAAAAAGCAAAGAAGGAGATTGAGGATGAGCAAGCGGAAGCTACCACAGAGGGTGACACTGACTCGCAGTAGTCCTATTGCGTTTGGTGTTTTTTCAGATGCTCAAGTAGATTTTATTCTATGGATGTATTTCGATGGTTTCTATTTAGCTACTAATTTAGAAACGTCGGAGTGCGAAACTATACACGAAAGTCAGGTTGATGACCCCACTATTTAAAACACATTTTTCTATAGGTAAATCTATTCTGACACCTAAACGATGTTTTGAGCTTGCCAAAGATTTAGAAGAAGTTGTTTTCGTTGAAGACTCCTTCGGTGGGTTCCGAAAGATCAAGGTGCTATCAGAGAAATTTGATAAGCCATTTCGTTGGGGCATCAGACTTAACTGTAGTTATGCCGATAACAAGGCGAGTAAGATTATTCTATTCGCTAAGGATAATAAGGGTATGGAAGATTTGCGGGAGATATATTCTCGCGCCCAAACTAAATCTGGCGTCTGGAAATATAACAAAGCGTCACTTAAGAATCTTTTATTGTGTGTTCCCTTTTACGATTCGTATGTTCACAAGTCACTACACCATTTCGGTATCTATGACCTACCATTGAATGATCATATTCATTTAGTAGAGGAACACAGTCATCCATATGACTACCAAATTAAGCGTGCGCTTGATAGGTTAGGTGTAGAGACTCAACCTGCGCATACAGTTCTATACGAATTTGATAAACATTTTGAAGAATTTCAGTTCTATAAATCTGTCACCCATCGTAAAGGGGGCAGACCTCCCAATAGAGGTAGACCTGAACTAGATGATTGCGGAAGTAATCTATTCAGTTGGCAAAATTATGAAAAACAGATTGAAAAATCACGAACGGATTCGTAATCTTGAAACTCAAGGTTATGAAGTAACTATCGCACACGCTAGACAGCGTAGTGAAAAAGGAATTGAACCAAAAGGTGGAGCAACTATTGTTACTCTCACTACACCTAATAGAAAGACTTTTATTGGGGAAGCTGAGTGTAGTAGTCATGACGTGTTCGATAAGAAACTCGGCGTTCGTATTGCTCTCGGTCGTGCTATCAAACGACTTCCTAAACCTACACTGCGCCGATCTAAAGCAGATAATTGAGGTGTCGAAACATGTGACATATGTTTCGAAGATATCAGTTGATATGTTTGAGTATAACCAAAAATATATAGACTTTGATACGGAGACAGAGGGATTAAACTATAGGTATTCTCGTCCATGGGAATTCTCTTATCTCCAGTGTCAGGGTCATCAAGTTAAGTCAAAGCGTCAAGTATATATTGACGTTCCTAACTTGCAGTTATCTGATTTTGTCAAAAAGCTAACAGGTTTTAGTCAAGAGAAATATGATGACACAAAAATTTCGCCGCGTGATGCGTGGGATGAAATTGAAGCTATCATCTATGACGAAAACAATATTCTAGTAGGACAAAACATTTTGTTTTTTGATGTGTGGATGATTCCACTGATTGCAGAGATGGCAGGAGTCAAGATTGAACAGTTTGATTACTCGTTCATGGACAGATTCATGGACACTAGATTTCTTGCGGTCGCATGGAAAAATCAACTTGACAAACCACGAGATGGAGACTACCTTCACTGGTTCTACAAGCTGCATTATGATAAGGATCTTAAACGTCGTGGAGTAGGACAAGAAGCGTTGTTGAAAGCGTTAGGTATTCCATATGATCGTTATCAACTGCACGATGGTTTGTATGATGTAGGAATGAACTGGAAGATATTTTTAGAACTAAAAAAGATTTTGAAATTATGATTGGTATTTACTACAGTTCACAAAGCGAGGGCGGAATAAAAATAAGATCAGTTTGGCGCAGTAATGATACAGAGATAGCGTTGGGAGACGGTGTTGTTACAGATTTAGAATTTAACATACTAAGTAGAAACTGGAACCTTCAACTCATAAGAGAATGACTTATTATCCTGATAAATGGTGTGTGTTTCAGTGTAACAATGGCACTGATTACAAAGTGTTCGCTACATGGTCTGGTGGTTATCTCAGTGGAGATAGTTGGCGCACTAACTCTTGTATCAGTAAGGTAGAAGAGACTGACACACATTATATATTTCGTGGATACAGTGGATCAGTTTATGAGTGCCACAAAGAAGCATATGGAATGACAGTATATGGTGCATCAGTTTTAGGTAATATCAAAACTCTGTCAGAAGAAGAATTTAAAAAATTAGATTGGGAATGTATTACGCAGGAATAGGGCGGCGAACTATACCAGATGATATTCAAGTATCATTTGAGAAGTTCGGTAGATGGGCGCAAGATCAAGGGTTAACTCTTCGTTCAGGTGGTGCCGAAGGTGCAGACTTAGCTTTTGAGAAGTATGTGATACCTGCTAACAAACAAATCTTTCTTCCGTGGCGCGGATTTAATGGTCATACCTCTAAATTATTCACTCCTTCGAAAGAGGCTCATACCATGGCGGCAAGGTTTCATCCAAACTGGAAAGAGAAATCCGTTGGATCACAAAAGTTATTGGCGCGGAATGTCCATCAACTTTTAGGACCGAAGCTTAACTCTCCAGTGGAGTTCGTTGTGTGTTGGACAGAGAACGGAAACGATACGGGCGGCACTGGTCAAGGAATTAAGATGGCAGAGACATTGAACATTCCTGTATATAATTTCGGAGCTAAAGACTTCGACAAACAAACACTATTTGAATTAGTATTAGAATTAACAGATGAAATATGATTTAACAAATATAGATCCGTCAACTTCGCTATATACAGTGTTGGCAGGAATGAATGCGATGGATGATGAAAACGAAAGGATTCTTGAGCGTGAAATGCAAGAATATGAAGAGGCACAATCATTTATGGACGGTGAACGAGATTTATTTTCTTCACAAGGCACCTCTCCATTTGCGGCACGGGTAGCTGTTGAACTAGCACGGTCACGTGAACTTCATGGTGATATGCATTCACCTCATGAAGCATACGGTATCATCCGTGAAGAGTTAGACGAGTTTTGGGACGAGGTAAAAGAAAAACAGTTGAATGGAGAAGCTGCTCTCAAGGAACTGGTTCAGATTGCCGCTATGTGTGAGAAAGCAGCACAAGACTTGCACCTTTATTAAAATGCCTACTACAGATTATAGAATATTAAAAATAATGGTTGATCAGTATCAGGAAAAAGCTGATAAGATCAAACAGGATGTAGAATCTTTCGTTACTAATTATCATTTCAATACTGATGAACGTTGGATTTTACTAACTAACTATGATTTTGGCAAGCGTGGTTGGTATACTGTATTCGATTCGTTAGAACAACTGTTCGGTAGGGCAGTGGATTGGATTAAGGATTTTGGGTTGCAGAGGCATTGCATTATAGATGTAAAAGATATCCATACCCAACTTTTAGAAAAGGGTTACAGTGAGAAAGAGTTAGAACCTTTTCGAAATGAAGCAACTGTTAAATTTATTCGCAGCTTTAAACATGATTGGTAATAAAAAGAAAAAGATCTATGTAGCTGGTCCTATGACTGGTTATCCTAAACATAATTTTCCTGCGTTTGATTATGCTAAATCGAGGTTGGAAAAAGATTGGATTGTAATATCACCAGCAGATATGGATAGGGCGATTAGCTATGATCCTACAGGTGGTGATGATCTTGATCACATGAATGAGCAGGAGCTTCGGGAATTTACGGATGATTGTATTCGTCGCGATGTAGAAGTCATTCAAACTGTTGATGCGCTAGCGTTACTTAATGGATGGGAACATTCAACAGGGGCAAAGGCAGAGGTGATGCTTGCTCAATGGCGCGGTATTCCAATTTACAAATTTGTTGATAGTATGGATGAACTATTGAGTGCACCAGTTGGACAGTTAATTGTAGTTGAACAGTTGGTTATCCAAAATATAGATGATCAAGTCAAAAACTTGAAACAGTCGATGCAAACTACTCTTGATGTTTTTCGAAACACACGACCACTTGCAAAAAAATCTGATTTACGTAAGATTGTTGAAAAATCATGAAACTAATCATCATGGGCTATGCTCGGCATGGTAAAGATACTTCGGCAGATTTTCTATGTATTGACTATCCTATTCTGACTACTCAGGGTAGTAGCGCCATTGCAAATGATTTGTTTATCTATAGTGCACTCAAAGATAAATATGGTTATACCTCCAAAGAAGAATGTTTCGAGGATAGATATAATCACCGTGACGAATGGTTTGATTTGATCTGTGATTATAACAGGTATGATCCAGCTAGATTAGGCCGCGAGATTTTCAAGCGCCATGATATTTATAGTGGCATCAGAAGTCGGCGCGAATTCTATGCTTTGAAAAATCAGAACCTATTCGATGCAGCTATATGGATTGATCGTTCAGATGTATTACCAAAAGAATCTAATGAGTCTATGGATATTGAACCATGGATGGCAGACTTTTGGGTTGACAACAACGGAAGTATGGACGATCTTAAACGCAACCTTCGGGCGCTTATAGAAACACAACAATGGACGTAACGAGATGGAGTAGACTAGTTCGCCTAAGAGATGGTGGGCATTGTGTGGTATGCGGAGGCAAGTTTCCAATTTGGCGCTTGCACGCTCACCATATTAAACCACGATCCCTTTATCCTTTTTTAGAAACACGTCTTAACAATGGTGTGTCGCTCTGTGCACCGTCACAATTGCACTATTGATTGTTTAGACGATGACCCTGATCGTGGTTGGAGAATGTTTCAACCTATGTTTCAACGATACGTCAGGCTATCAGGCCAAATGCGTTATAATATAGAAAATCAGAAATGATATTAAAATTTAAAAAGGTTCGTAAGGCTAGTGTTGAGTATGCTATTAATGGAAATGTAGGCAAACAATCATCTGGTCCAGTAAGAGAATGGTGGGTCGTTAATGACGAAACCAATAAAACTCGTTTGTGTTGTTGCCATTTGGTGAGAACAAGTTATGTTCCCTTTCAATATAGTAAAGATCAATTTAAAACCTTATGCTTTCTTGCTGAGTTACACGGTTGGCAAGTGTCCGTTACCGATGAAACTATTGTAACAAAAGAAAAATTAAAATGAATAAATTATATAAAAACTGGACCGTTCACAACTTGATAGCTCACCCACTTTCCGAAATCGTTCATTGGTTTACATGTTGGAAGTGGGGCGATAAGGTATCAGGTTGGATTCATGACGTAACAATTCCACAAAACATCGACAACGGAAGAGGGTAATGTTTGAAGATTTTAAACCATATGACGATTGTGAACCAGCAGGTCTAGAACTTCCTAAAATCGAGGTTGAAGCTAAAGTTTTAGACAAGTTGGGGTTAGACAATAGCGCATCAAGTTTTGATGTAATGCGTGGGCTTGCACTAGAGGGTGCGAAGGAACGTGGTATTGAAAACTTACCCAACAAACAAGAATACTACGACAGGGTTAAAACTGAGCTTCAAATTTTTGAAGAGTTGGGTTTCACTGACTATATCTTATTGAATTGGGATGTAATAAATTTTGCGCGGAAAAATAAGGTGCCCATCGGAGATGGTAGAGGTTCCGCCGCTGGATCATTAGTGCTGTATCTATTAAGGGTTACAAATATTGACCCGATTAAATACGGACTGTATTTTGAGAGATTTGTGTCTCCGTCACGGGCGAAGAAAATAACAGACAAACATGGAAAAACGTTTCTTGTTGGTGCTCTTGCTCCTGATGTGGATACTGATATCGCCCATTCTCATCGTCCACTCGTTATTGATTACATTGAGGAAAAACATAAAGGTCGCACATCAAAAATTCTTACATACAATACATTCTCTTCGAAGCTATGTATTAGAGAAGCGGCGAAATATTTTGGGGAGGTAGACGAGGAAGAGGCTAACCGTATTTCTGATATGGTGCCGAAGGAACATGGTAAAGTGTTATCTTTAGAGCGTGCCTATGAGGAATCTGATAAGTTCAAAGAATGGGTAGACGAAAATCGAAAAATCTTTGATCACGCATTAGTGATTGAAAATTTACATAAGAACAATGGTGTTCACCCATCAGGTATTGCCATCTGTTCACAAGATATTCGTAAGGTCATGCCGTTACAGCTTACCAAAGATGGTAGCTTAGTTAGTGGTTATGATATGGATGATGTCGCTGACCTTATGGTTAAGTTCGACATTCTCGGTCTACGCACATTGTCAATAGCTTACTTAGCATGTGAGAAGATTGGAGTTGATTTCGATGACATTGATCCCGAAGACCCATTCATCTATCAACAGTTGCAAGATTATAAACATCCCGCTGGACTATTTCAAATTTCGGCGCATACCAACTGTGAAGTTGCACAGGCCATTAAACCTCTCAATCTTTTTGAGTTATCTGACGTGGTTGCTTTAGCTAGACCAGCGGCACTACAATTTGTAAGTGATTACAAGAAGCAAAAGGTGACTCCTGAGAAGTTAGGTATGAATGATGCTTTGGATGACATTCTTGCTACAACAAAAAATGTAATGTTGTATCAGGAACAAGTGATGCGCAGTTGTCACGAGGTGTTTGGTATGTCACTTGATGATGCGGAAAATCTTCGTCGCGCTATCGGTAAGAAAAAGGTAGATGAAATTCCTAAATGGCAAGGTAAAATCTTTGATGCGGCAGACGCAGCAGGTATTCACCATGAGGTTCCCAACTATTTTTGGAACGTTGTTGAGAACAGTGCAGCCTACCAGTTTAATTTGTCGCATAGTATCTGCTATGCATCTCTTGCTGCTAAGACTGTGTGGCTTAAGTATAAGCATACATCTGAATTCTTCTGTTCTATATTAGAGATAGCGGAGCATGAGCAGGAACCTCTTGAGGTAGTGGCAGAAGTGACTCGTGAGTTACATGACTTTGGTATTAATTTATTACCACCACAGCTTGATAAATCAGAGATGGACTTCACAATTGAAGACGGTAATATCCGTTACGGTTTAAAATCTATCAAGGGTATTTCTACTTCAACTCAAGACGCATTAGGAGACTTCGTTAAGACTAAGCGCGATAACAAATTTGATGTGTTTCGTAGCGCGAAACAATGTGGTATTAATATTGGTGTGTTATCTAGTTTGATTTATGCTGGAGCACTCGGTTCAGACTTTCGTTTGTTAACTGCATTGGAAGCTCAGACCTTTAACATTCTAACAGACAGGGAGAAAATGAACTTTGAAGCGTTCGGCAAAGAGTTTAATTACAAACTGTTAGATGTAATTGCTAAAACTCGTCATCGTATCGGTAAGGGCGATGTCACTAAGCAAATTATGGCAGACAAACGATTTGAAAATGTTTTCAAGCGTGACTATACCAAATATAAAGAGCTTTATGAGGCTAACAAAAAATTTGAGAAGCTTGCTATCTGGTGGTTTGAAAAGAAATTATTAGGGTATGCTTATACATATAAACTTCGTGAATGTTTCGATGGCCAACTTGATCCTATCTCAGCAGTGGGTGGATCAAATAGTTGGCGCGTGATAGGGCACGTTGATGACTTTTTTATCAAGAAAAGTGTTAAAGGAAATCGCTACATCCGTTTTACAATCTCTGATGAAGAGACACAAAAAACAATGATGTTCTGTGATTCGCCGCGTGCTCAGAAATTCTCCGATTGGGAGGAAGAGTCTGGCGGAATGTCTAAATCTGACATCGTTATCGTGCGTGGTAACGATGAGTGGGTAAATTCGATTGACATTATGGGAGAACGGGTTTATCTTAAAGTTAGAGATTTAAAATGACATTTAAAGACGCAAAAGAATACGCAGATAGTATTAATTTAGAGTTTGTTTGTGTGGACGTATTGTTCGCGGCCATTATCAACCACGGATCACTTTCGGTCAAGACTCTATTTGATTCATTGGGTGTGGAGATTAAGCAGTTGCAAATGGCATCTGCTTTGTTCCTCATGAAGAAACCTCAGTCTGTTCAGCAACAGACAGTGGTTCGAAAAGTCTTTGATACAGCAGAGAAATTTTCGAAGCTGTTCGGCCAACCAGAAAACAAAAATAATTTAGAGTTTCTTCTGTTAGCCATGACTGATTTGGTTGACAATGAAAGACCATACATTTATCTTTTTCTTGATGAAGAATTAGGGGGTGAGGAAGATAGTTTTTCTGAAAGGTGGCAAGAGATATTAGTATCGTTCATTCGTGACGAACCAATTCAAAACTTTTCTTTCTTCAAAAATTATGACGCACTTGATCTTCTAATCGATAATGAAGACGCAGAAGAAGATAAGCAAGATCCATTTGAATATAACCCGATCATCGAGGAATTTGCAACTAACCTCAACTCTCTTGCAGCTTATGGAGAATACGATGGACTGGTTGACTACGATAATACTCTTGAGAAACTTTATACAACATTGTGTAGAGAGAAAAAGAAGAACGCTATCGTCACGGGTATTGCTGGTATAGGAAAAACTTCTTGCATTGAATTGTTAGCTAGAGAAATCGTTGAGGGTCGTGCGCCAGACCTGTTGAAAGACAAGGTAGTATATGATGTTCACCTTGCAGATATGCTTAGTGGATCTATTTGGCGCGGACAATTCGAGGCTAAGTTAACTCAGTTCATTGCAGAAGTTAAGAGTAAGCATAATGTTATTCTCTTCTTTGATGAGATTCATACTCTAGTTGGGGCAGGCACAGGAGGTAAGAGTGATGACCTTGAGGCATCAAACATTCTCAAACCCGCGTTGGCGCGTGGAGAAATTTCATGCATCGGCGCTACGACACCTTCTGAATACGACTCTAAGATTAAAGGGAACCCTGCTCTTGAGCGACGGTTCCAGTTGATCCGTATGTATCCTCCTACATCAACACAGATGAAGGAAATTCTACCTCAACTAGTAGATCATTATGAGCAATTACATCCTGTAAAATATGGTGACGAATTCTGTGAACAAGTAATTTCTTTTTGCGATAAGGAATTGCCACACAAAGCATATCCTGACAAGCTTGTAGATGTTATTGATTTTTGTGGCGCTAGAGCGAAGATGGATTATTTTGTGGTGCCTGATGATATTCGAGAGTTTGAATTAACACTCATGGAAAAAGCGAAAGACGCTAGCGAAGAGGGTGAATTAAATGATGACGTAGAAAAATTACATCACCTTTATCGTGAGTGGGGATTATCTATCAAGGATACTAAGGCACCTGTTACATTAGATCATCTTCATTTTTATCTTAAGGAAAATATTGTTAACCTTCTGTCTAAAGAGTTACAACACGAGTTCGTGCAGCGTTTGAGTCGAAAGGTTATCAATAAAGATAACGTAGACTTGTTTGATACAGCACTGTATTCTGTGAATATTAGTGCGGGTAGTGAACCAAATATTATTGTGGTATACGGTAATGAAAAGGTTGGTAAGTCATACTTCCTCAAATCTGCTGGCGAATGTTTAAGAACATGTGGTTGCGAGGTATTGAATGCGACAAGGTTCGCGCTCAATCCAGTATCACTCTTAGGTAACTTCATGGATAGCGGTAAAGGTTCCTTCGCTAAAAAATTAGGATACCATGAGAACCCTGTTGTGATCATTGATGACGTTGACAGGTTGGATAAAGATGCAGCAGATATTCTACTTGATGGGTTTAAGACAGGTCGCTTTGAAACTATCGATAATGAAATCATTCCGTTAACCAATGTAACTTTTATTCTCGGCGCTAATTGCAAGAGCGGTAAGGTGGGATTTGCTGGTGGAGATGAAGCGCCGAATGTTTCAGATGACATTGTAGAACTAGCCCAATTTGTCTTTTTAGAAAAACCTACAACCGAACATTTAAAAACTTTTCTTGCGTGCAAACTTGAGAAATTGATTGAAGATTTGGATAGACAAGGCATAAAAACAAAGGGTCTTGCCTCTGCTTTAGACTTAAATATTGGGACGGCAAAGGGTTACGAAGACATATCAAGAATCTTCCGTCAATCTGTGATTCCTCTCGCAATAGATGGACTAAAAAAACAGAAAAAAGTAGTTGACTTATCTCAGATCGAGGCTACAATATAAACGACAAGTAACGTAACTAGTAATAACTAACAAGTAACAAGCATGAGTAAAATTAATTGGTCAGATTTTGGTATTGGAGGTCTTTGGAACTCCGCAAAAAATGACAGTATGCAGTCGGGTGAGATTGACCTCTCACGTTTAGATCAGTCTCTCCGTGATGACATCGCAGATAAACTGAAGAACGGTGAGAAAGTTCGCCTCGTCGTCTGGAAAAACACAAAGAAAGAAAGCGGCGAGAAAACGCCAGACTTCCGACTTCATGCAGGGATGCCTGATGACAATGAACGGTCGTCAGGATCATCAGGTGGTAGTAGCAGTGGTGACAGCGGTAGTGACGCTCCATTCTAATGCCAACTTTCGGAATAGTTTTCTGTGCATATAATGTAGAGCCTTATGTGCACAAATCTTTAGAGCCGTTTCTGCGTCCCGATTTTGAGGTGAGCGCAGTCTCGGTTCCCTTCGCAGAGTATTCTACTCAAGAAGATTATCGGGACAACACAACGGAAATTCTTCGTGGCTATAGAAATAGTCATAATCAGTTTCGAATTCGTTTGGTAGACGGTCCTGAATATATACAGGAACACGAAGCGCGAAATTTGGCGCTTCAACAATTACCAAATGTAGATTATATTTGGTTGGTAGATGGCGACGAGATCTATACCCCTGAACAAATAAATAATATTGTTCAGTTCGTTCAGGATAATCCTGCTGCATGGTATAAATTATGTCTCAAGAATTACATCTTCGATACTGATAGTTATATGGAGGAACCTTTTTGTCCTCCGCGTATCTTTTCCACTCATTATAATGGCGATTTTAGTCCTCGTTTTGTATGGGATAATGATATGGCGTATCATCGGATCGGAACGAATGGACTTGTTGATTATCGACAGTTAACTAATCTTACTGTGCCACAAGATATAGCATGGATCGATCATTATTCATGGTTGAATGATGAGATTGGTAAGCGTAAAGTTGAATACCAACAGAAGCATTTTGGCCACTGTAGTTTTAAGTGGGAGGACGAACAATTGAAATTCGACGATAACTATTTCGAAAAGACAGGCGAACAAAAACCTAAAATTATCTATGGAAAATAATAGCGGAAATGGAACTGTAAATGTTGGTTGTGGTGGTGTATTAAGCACTGGAACTTTTTTAATCTTTCTTTATCTGAAACTAACAGATGTGATTGATTGGTCATGGTGGTGGGTGACTGCCCCCTTATGGATTCCAACGACTCTCGCTTTTATTTTTATTGCCGTAATTGGTATATTCGTAGTAATAGCAAACAAATGAAAAAAGGAAATATTGTAAGGATGGTTCAGTATCTTGAAGTTACTGAAACCAATGGAGCAGATACACAAATTCATGTGAATGATCTTAATCGTGGTATCGATGATATTACAATCAGTGGTGCCTCGTTAGTGAGGTCATTAGATTCGGCAGATGAATTTTCATCAACAGAAAAGCTGACAAAGACTCAGCTAGCTGACAAATTTGGAGAGGTTGGTGACAATGTATTCACTGTAGAGTTTGAAAAACAGAACGGTAGCTTGCGAAAACTTCGTGGCTATATGATAACACGTGAGACAGGCATGGGTCGATCACAAGTGGTTGATCTTGACATTGAACGTGGAAAGGGTGACTATGATAATCGCTTGCGTCAAGTAGATCACCGCACACTAAAAAGTTTAATCTTCGATGGCGTGAAATACGTCAAGAAGTAATTAATTTAGATACTAACAGCATAATAAGAGTACAAGAGTCATAATGTAGGTTAGGTTCGTGAAAGCGATACGCCGACAATCAAATACGCTATAGCTCATTCAATACAACTGTGCAACGGTTGGAAGGAGTAGAGATTAATCCCTTATTAAGAGAGTGCACGTTCCAACGGGGTAAGGTTGATCTTCTAAGTCGCTAAACTGATGAGGCCAGTGTCTTTCGGGATACACGCCGACACCACCAATAAAAAGTATCTAGTTTTCCTTTGTGGATGTTCGCAAAGGTGGAGGCTATCTTGCCTAAAGGTGAGCGGCGAAAGTCGCTCACCTTTTTTATTGACAAGCGCCAAAGTTGTAGTATAATTAAACATGATAAAAACATTCAGCGAGGTAGTCAAAGAGCAACTGTGGTTTCCTGACGGAACCTATCATTGTAAAATAAATGATGTACAATTACTAAGAGCAACTACTGTAATCATTTTATCAAGGTTTGATCCCATGGTGATTGCAACGAAAGTGGATGCAATTCGGCGCACTGAATTAATAGGTGGTAAAAGAACACATATCGTTCTTAAGATTCCTTACATTCCAGCAGCACGGCAAGATCGTTTGTGTGATAGTGGCGAACCATTAACCTCAAAGGTTTATGCTGACTTTTTAAATTCATTAGATGTCGATGAAATTTTAACTGTTGAACCACATTCTGATGTGCTTCCCGCACTTTTAAATAATTGTTTTACTATCGAAGTTGAGGAAGTTATGCCATGGGATACAATATTTAAGAAGGATAATATTATTTTAGTATCTCCTGATGGTGGTGCTATCAAACGCACGGGTCGAGTAATGAAGTATCTTGATAGTCAGGGTTATACTAATGATCGGTGGTTCGATATTGTTTATGCTGATAAAGATCGTGATCCTATCACAGGTAAAATAAATAATATTGTTGTGCAAGATAAGTCTGGACCAGAGGGTGGGTCTATTTTTGATAGCGATCTCTATCCTGATCAACAATATATTGTGGTTGATGATGTTGGCGCTATGTGTGGCACGTTTCTCGGACTTCACGATAAGCTGAAAGGAAGGGGCGCGAAACATATTGATATCGTGCTGGCTCATATAGATTGTAACCGCAATGGTTTACCCGATCTTTGTGAAAAATTTGATAACGTATATGTCACCAATTCTCAGAGCGATTATTGTAGTGGCGGAAATTTAACTGTAGTAGATGTATTATGATTGACTTTGGCGATCCACCTATTAGACATTCTCCTAAAGCAGATCTACAACACGTATTGGTATTGCAAAATTTCCTTGACGAATTCAAGAAAAAATATCGGGTAGAAGTTTTTAACGGAGTCCCGATCACATTTAAAGTAACTAAACGAGATGAATCTTAATTGTCCTCATTACATGTTGGATGGCTACAAGTTTGGCCATTATCACCAGTTCCCCAAAGGAACTACCATGATGTATAGCAACTTTACTGCTCGTGGATCACGAGTCGAGGGGGTAGATAAGGTAGTCTTCTTCGGACTACAATATTTCCTCAAGCGATACCTCATCGACGATTGGGATCGCAATTTCTTTGACCGTCCTAAAGGTGAAGTGATGGCACAGTATCGTCGTCGCTATAAGAACTACATGGGTAGCGAAGCTAAGTGTGACCACATTGAAGCACTACATGATTTAGGGTATCTACCAATTGAAATTTTGGCGTTACCCGAAGGGTCACGAGTCAATCTTCGTGTGCCTATGTTGGTAGTATATAATACTCACCCTGATCATTTTTGGATTAGCAATGCGATTGAGACATTGCTTAGTGATACTTTATGGTTGCCATGCACAAGCGCAACTACAGCACACATGTATCGACAGTTGCTTGATGGATGGGCTGAAAAAACGTTAGGTGATAGTGATTTCGTTCCTTTTCAGGGGCACGACTTCTCTATGCGTGGTCATGGTTCACCTGAATCAGCTATACTATCTGGCGCTGCACACCTTTTATCATTCGTTGGCACCGATACTGTTCCTGCTATCGACTTCGTTGAGAAGTATTATAACGGCAACTCAAGTCAGGAATTGATTGGTTGCTCAGTCAATGCAACGGAACACTCAGTTGCTTGTGCTGGTTCTTCATACGGTGACAATGGAGGTGATGATTACGATTATTTCAAGCGTATGATTACCGAAGTATATCCAGATGGAATAGTATCTCTTGTCAGTGACACCTTTGATTTCTGGCAGGTTGTCACACCTGATGGTGGCACACTTGTTCAGCTTAAAGAAGAAATCATGAAGCGTGATGGTAAGGTAGTTATTCGTCCTGATAGTGGAGATCCTGTTCATATTGTAGCAGGCTACACAGATGATGAGGTAGAATATTATCCACAAGTCATTGAGAGTCGCAAGCTACGACTCAAGAAGACAGGAACATACATTACGCCTGATGAAAAGAAAGGATTGATCCAGTGCCTATGGGAAACCTTTGGAGGCACTGACTACGCAGGATTCAAAACTCTTGACCCACATATCGGCGCTATCTATGGGGATTCTATCACACTTGCTCGTGCTAATGAAATCTCTGAGCGTCTTGCAGCTAAAGGGTTCTCGTCAACCAATGTAGTTTATGGTATTGGTAGCTTTACATATCAGGGTGCAATTACACCTGATGCTATCGTGACACGTGACACCTATGGGTTCGCTATGAAAGCTACTTATGCAGAGATTAACGGTGAACCAAAAGCACTGTTCAAAGATCCAAAGACAGATGATGGATTGAAGAAGTCGGCAGTTGGATTAGTCTCGGTGTATAAGGTTGGAAATGATTATGTCATGATGGAAGACGTATCATGGTTCGCCGCTCAGAACAGTCACCTCGTTCCTGTTTTTAAAAATAGCCAACTTATTATTGATCATAAGTTTGAAGACGTGAGAAATCGCCTCAAGAACGAGAAATAATACTAATAATTTACGTAGTTGTTCTGCCAGTGAGAATAAGTTAAATGGAGGTGCTTATACTGATTCTGCGAGTAAATATAGAGGTGTTACATGGTGTGAAGAAAAGAAAAAATGGAAGTCTTCTCTCACTTTCGAAGCGAAAACTAAAAATATTGGATATTTTGATACTGAAAAAGATGCCGCGCTTGCTTATAATGAGGCAGCAACAAAATTAAATTCTAATTTTGTAAACCTAAACAATATTTAATGAGTAAAGTATATTTATGTGGAATAACGTCATCCGAATTCGATAACCTCAAAGCACTGACAGATCCGTGCCATGAGGTATTCGATGGGATGATATGGGTATGTGACCACAAAACAGATCAGGAAACACTTGATCTTCTTGAAGAACGCAAAGGGTGCGGCGAAGTTTTACGGCGCAAGTGGACTAACGACCATGACCTACAGATGAATGTATTCTTACGCGAGTCTGTAATGGAACAAGGTGATTGGTTTGTCATGCGTGATAGCATGGAACGATTCAATTCCGAATGGGTTGAAGGATTACCAAAGCTTTTAGATAGTTTGGCTATGCAAAAGGTGCAGAGTATTTATAATTATGGAAAAGGATTCGCTTTTAAATGGCATGATGGGCTTGTTTTCTTTGGCAGTCCTCATTGGGGTTTACATGGTGTTCGCCCTCTATCTATTGATCTTAAAGATAGTTTCAGCGAAGACGAACACGAACATACGTGGCGCATTAGAGACGGAGAAGAAGGTGGTCGCCCCGTGGATAACAAGATAGATCATGAAGCTAAATATCTTTGGTGCTATGGTCGCACCAACCATCTATACTTAGGCGTTGACCCTGACGATCCCCTTGCGCCAGCTATTATTGAGAGGGCAGACACCATAAGACAGGTGATGCGTCATTGGGCGAACCATATTGAAGTAGAAAACTATTGTGGAACTGATAACGTTGAAGGTCTGAAAAATTTCATGCAACATCTTCGCACCGAAGATAATGAACAGTTAGGCCACTTCGTTAACTCTCATAGAGTATGGAAGAACTTCTTTCGATATCATCTACTTAAAGAAGATTTCGAAAGCATCGAAGAAACAGAAAACGTTTGGGAATATAAACCAATAGCATTAACATGATCAAATATATATTATGCGCCATTATACTTTTTTGTCTGACCTCTTGTTCAGATAAAGAATGTCAAAATAAAGTAGCGCAACTTGAAGAGAAGAATAAGAACCTCAATGAGTATGTAGGTAAACTGGAAGAACGCATTGTTCTTTTGGAAACAACTAAAGAACCAATTGAACCACCAGTGGTTGATCCACCATGATATTGGTGAACCTGTCCCTCGTATGCTTGAACGCGTCAAGCAGTGGCTAAAGGAAGGTAAGGACGTAAGGATCTTTACCGCACGCGTAGCGGTAGATGATCCAGCCGTTCATCTTGAAATTGAGGGCGCGATTAGAGCATGGTGCAAAAAAAATCTCGGTCAAGAGTTAAAAATCACTTGCCAAAAGGATATGCAGATGGTAGAGTTGTGGGACGACAGGTGTGTACAAATAATCACCAACTGTGGCTCACGTGCAGATGGGATGGATTTGAAACAGGCGCAGGACGTGTTTTAGCGCCAAAAAACGCATATCGCAAAAAAAAAGTGGAACCAAAAATCCACTTAAATACACTTAAATTACCAAAACTGGAAAAAAATAAATTAGAAACTTTGGGGTAACGTCCAAACCGTGCCATGAGTATTGAAGTGCGAAAGGTTTGATCACCTTTGGAAGATAATCAGTGCCAGTAAGAAACAGACGAAAATCTTTGGTTACGTTGCCAGAGTCAAAGTGGGGTCGCACTCGTCCCACCGTCACAATTTTAAATATCATGACAGGAAACTTCTCAGTATATACTAGCCTCTTTAATGTGGATAATGGGTTATTTGACATAGATGGTGCTTTAACAAATTGGAGTTATTACGCAAAGGAAATTTTAGTTGCCACAATCAAGGGTCAAGCGCGAAAAACGTGTCAGGTTCTTTCTGACAACGTATCAACAGTAAAAGTTCGGGTAGTCGAAGTTGATACAGATCTAGATGACCCATATTTCGACGGAAAACTAAAAAATGCGGCTTTGCAAGAATGTCAATATGACTTTGTTGTTCAACAAGACTTTGACGAAAGGATGGGTGGCGATAAAATCATGTGGGCGCAATTAACCTCTTCGCTTGCAAATAATCCTGATAAAGTCGCCGCTATGATTCCAGTAATCGACTTATACAAGGATACAGAGCATTTTAAGGATATCGGGCGCAAATGGTATTTGCACAAGCGAGAGGGCACATTTCGCGGCCCTGTCAATTTCGCAAAACGGGCAGATGGCACTATTGACACTAATCAGTCAGATACGTGTGAATTGATTGATGAACGTGGTAATCTCGTTCCATTCATCTCAGAAGAACGATTTGCATCACCCGCAGCACTCGGCGCGGAAAATGAAATGTTCAGCACCTATGCTCCACATGTGATTCATCTCGGATACCTTGATTTAGAAAAACGCGTGGAAAACAACAAATTTTGGGGTCCAGTTTGGAGCGCACGAAACGGCGAAAAAGTTTCGGTAGCAACAGACATTGAAACAATTGAGGATGAAAATGTTTCGATATCTCATGGATTGGGGAAAAAATGGTGGAAATAAGAATCAAATATTGTGAGAAGAAAGTTTCAAATATTGACGATGATAATTATCGTTGGTGGGAGTTGACGCATCCTGATGAGGATCTGGTTTATGTAGAGCATCTGATGCCGTTACATGGGGCTATCTACTTCACACATATTGATTACGCGAAATTAAAAAAACTCGCAGAAGCACATAACTGGAAAATTATTGTGATATGAATTGCGGAATAGTTTTATATACGTCTACAAAGGGACACTTCGGATACAAAAATTGTTATCAGGAAACAGTTGAACGGTTAGAGCGGGAATTTCCCTCTTCAAATGCATTAGCGTTTCCTTCAAATTATCCGCTTGAAAAATTCGCGCATATTAAAGTTTCTCCCGATGAGGATGATATCGCGGAGGAAATGGAGAAGTTCTTTCGGAAACACAACTTTTATGTTTTAAAAACAAAAGCAGAATGGAGTCACAATGACGCTTCTCATGCTAATGGTTATTATGCGGATAAATTGACTTGTTTCTCACACCCTGAGGTATTAAAACATAATACTGTTCTTTTTATAGAAGATGATTGGCTTATCGAGACTACTCAGGCAAGTATGCATCAGGTTGTTAGATTAGCAGAAGAATATTTACACGAACATCCTGAAAAGTTATGTGTGCGTATAAATCGTGATACTGATAAGGTGCCAGATTGGTTTAAGGCGACGGATGATATTTTCGTTCAAGGTGACAAAGCTACTCCATATGGACCAACGATGACATTTCAACCAACTTTCGTGCGACCACGAGAATGGTATCATGCGTTACGAGTAATTAATAATAGCATCAAGGCTATTCCCAACCTTTTAGAGCAATATCATTGCGAGTTAATCAGTGGTATAACGATGAAGGATATGTTCACTGATGATCCTCATCCATTTTGCTTTTTTAACCCTGATTTTGTAACAGCCGAACATATAGGTGATGAGCACAGATGCAAAGAGTCAATTTAAGAAATATTTGGAAAAAGTCCTTATTGAAGCCGTGTTTAACAGGCGCGAAATAACATTAAAACTTCCACAACCTAAATTTGTCAATCCATATAAACCTTTCAGGGCAATAGAATACGAAGAGGCAGTCAGATCAGAATTTTCTTTTAATTTTTCTGTGAAAGAATGGAATTCTTACCTTCGACCTATTTATGGTGACTTGATGGGGATGCAATCAACTATCGCGGGTTATACGTGGTTTATGGAGTCATTTTCTCTTGAGATGCATAACGTACCTTTAAATCCCGAAGATACAGCGGGACATATATCATTATGCTTGAAGAACGTGTTAGAACAATATTAGCGGCGAATTTAGATAAAGCCACGAAAGCAGAAGATAAAAGTCTACTGTTGGCGGTTAAGGTTGTTCTAACAGAAGATATCGAAGCGTTATATGGGGGTGGTCCCGATTTAACAAACGAATATTCTATGGGCACGCAAATATAGAAGCTTGACGCATGGGAAGTAGACGACAAAACAAGAGAGGGAATCTTGTTTTTTAAAGGTCGCGAGAAAAAGCTCCAACCTTTATTTTTTGGAAACGTCTTGTCTCGTAAACACTAAATTACGGTGTTCTAAATTCAAGCGTAACAAGTTCTCCTTGTGCCGCAGTAGAACTGTGGATAGAATCTACGTCTACAGATATAACATCGTGTGTGACAACAGTGTGATTCGTTGTATCAATAATAACGCCTGTCGCAGCAGTATCACTGCCTAATTCCGTGCTATCAATATACAATTTACCTGATAGCATAGAAGATCCGTTTTTATTTATATCAAAGGTTTGGACACCCGCTACGCCAGAATTAGCTACTTCTGCATGAGCAAAAACTAAATTCATACCGCTCATAGATGGTGGCACGACAAAATAAGTCTTCTTAGTTCCTACGGTAGCATCAGAGGTTGGGGATTGCCATGCTAAACCAACTGTTTTATAAGTTTGTTCTTTGATATATTCTACAACACTTTGTTGACTCGGCGCTTGTCCACTAGAATATGATGCCATATCATCTTCGTCTAATACAAGATGACCTGATGTAGTAATAAAAGCGTCATATACAGCATTTTTCGTAGGAGTTTCTGTGCTACTGTCCCAATCCGAAGTAAGAGCTTCATCAGGCACTTCAACAGGTAAACTGGCTGTTATAGTGTTATCGTCGATTTGAAGGCGATTAGTTGAATCGGTAGAGAAAACAATAGCAGAATCCATGAAGTCAGCATAGTTAGCATTGTCTGGTGATCCTATATAAGCTGTTACATCAAGTAACCAAATTTTTCCCCCACCAACTGAACTTTCTAGTTGGACACCATCTGGACCAGTTAAATTCGTTATAACCAAATCTTGAAGGAAATTTCCGCTATCACTTTTGTGCAACCCATACTCGTTAAGATGTCCTGACGCAGTTTCGGTCCATTGGTTGATTCGACCACTATCCTGTTTGTCGAGAAAGTTTCCACTGTCAGTTTTGTGCAACGCATATTCGTCAAGATGACCAGATGGTGTTAAACTCCACCCACTAACCGCATTAATTTGGTCTACAATATGTCCCGAATTTACTGACTGTAGAAAGTCGGAAAATACAACTTTTGACCCGCTTTGGTAAAAATCTCCGTAAATTGCGATATTACCAGTATAACCCCATGGGTCAACAAACGTCAATAATGAGCCTGAAATTGCTTTATTAACTTCTTCGGCTGTTTGGTTTAACTGAAAAGTGCTCATACACCTAATTATACACGTGTAATTGATTAAAGAATGGATTACTTGAATCGTCGCACCAACACTGTTTTTTACCCAATTTCAGCGTCTTTCCTCAAACGGGATGAAGGTCTGTCTAATGGCTATTATAACGGCGTTCAGAGCCTTGAAACCGAAGAAGAGGAATCGTTATGGATGATTGTGCGTAATTCTTCTTCTACTCCCGCTATTATAAATAAAACAGACCTTTTAGCAGAGTTAAATGGAGCGCCAGCTAATGGGTATGCTGATTTAAATAATTGTATTGTTTGGGTCACGAAGGTTTATGAAGATGAGGTTCAGCATTTAAGAAAAGATATTATTAATGAAAATAAAGGCCGAACTTCAGCCTTATGGACTATTGATGGCGATACTTACGTAATGCTCACAAAAGAATGGTTTTCATTCACTAATCCTCATACTGATCTTGAAGAGTCTCCTTTTCAACATTATACATATATGAAATTATCATATGATTTAACTGCTGTTGGTATTCGATTCGCCGCTACACCCGTAATTTATACGGCAAATATGAATGAAGCGGTTGAGGATTGGATTGATAGGAAAGCAGATGAAGTTGTGGGACAAGGGCAAAATCCAGCGCATCAAGCAAGTTTAGATACAAGTTGGGAATTTGATGATCCAAAACACTGTATCCCTTTAAAACAATACACGTTTGATAATTGGTTCACAGCTAGCTATAATACAGTAATAGGAAATCCACTTTATAGAGTTAATGCGATTATTGATAAGGATAGTAAATTAATTTATCCCATGAGAGATCCTTATAAAGTTCCAATTATAAATACAGGATGATAGATTTAGTTGGTGTCAAAGACAATATTAAGATAATCAATCCTTCGGCTAATTTAGTGCCGAATATTGATGGGGGTAAAGCGTATTTCGGCGCTACTTTCATGACCATCAACGAGGGAGAATTGGTTGAATCGTTCGATCAAGAATTTGATTTAGAGGAAGAATTTTATCTCAATCTTCAATTCAGGCTTTATGGTGGATTGTCGAAAGTGCAGGTCGTTCCACTATCCGAATACGATGATGTTGATGAAGAATTGGATAGTCTTTTAAACCTAATGATTCCTTTAATTAGGTTAGAAGAAACTAATGATGGGTGGACAATTAAAGAAATGGGTATTGAATCAGATACGCATATTTACCGAAATTATCCAGATACCATCAATCGATACGGGGATTCTTCAGACGACGAACCAATTGAAAATGGTGCGTTTGATAGGTCAAATATAAAGGTTACGAGGCGTAAATCTGGAGGTCAGGAAGTATCAGACTTTTTATTTTTAGCGGAAGAAAAATTAAACGTTTCGTGGGGCAGTGATCCGATTGAAACGCGTGTTATTATGAGACATGCGGGGAAAAGACCTGCGATTCGTAACACCAAAGAGCAAAAATCAACTAGTAACAATGATTATCGTGTTACCGAAAAATTTGAGATTGTAGATGAACCTGATGATATTGTAACATTTAAAAATCCTAATCACAAAGATGACGATGATGCAAATATAACAATGATTATTGCTGAGAAAGCGGCGAGTAATAATGCAATTACAGAATACGAAATGGAATCGGCGCTTTACCTCAAGCACGAGAATAGAGCATTACCATTCTTGCGTTTCCCTCCAGATTTCGGCACTACATTTTCAGTCAATATTAATACTGCTTCTAAGACTGATTTCTTCCATAATATTTGGGGCGAAAACCCTTCTAACTTTAGTAACATCGTTAATATGTATGAGGGAGAAGGAGAAGAATTAGGTGAATGTATTTATCCTGTTAATCGTTTCAAAGCGGTTTATGCAAACTATGACCCATTTTATCATGGTCCGAATAATCTATTTGCTTATTTTATTCGTCCCTCTAAATTATGGTTGATACAAGCGGGATATGATGAAGACGCTTGTATTTTTCCATGGGAAGATGACGTAGATTTTGGTTTATACTTAGGTATTGATCCGAGTACGGTGGGTTATATAAATGATGATGGATTTGAAATGTGGACTCAATCAGATGTTATTGATGAATATGATTATTATGTATTAGGAGAGTATTACTCAGACTCAGATTGGATGAACGACTTGATAGTAACAGAAGCATAATGAAGACTTTAGTTTTATTCCCGTTTGAGGGGTCAGTTTATACAAATGACGAAGACGAAGAAGTAATAAAGTTTCGTAGCGGGAAAATTATTGATACGTCAAATACATTCACTAGTAATGGTGATGAAAGTTTTTCACGTGGTTGTAAGATACATGAACCAATTAATATTGATAAAGAGTTTCCTTATGTTGAAGATGCAACTTATGTTCTGGAAATATATTGCCATCGTTTTCCATCAGGATATTACTGTATCTATAAGACAAAAATTGCCATCTTAGACGATGATTCAATTACAGATTTAGATGATCCTTATCTATTAGAAAATACTGAAGATAATTTTCGCGCCCATAAGATTGTTATTTGGGCTAATAATCAGCCTATACTGACAGAAGACGTTATCTTTTTTAATAAAGAACCTATAGCAGCAGGTTCGGTTGTTATTACTGAAATGCCAGAGGGGAATCAGGGCACAGCTACGTATAAAGTGTTACCTAATGTTCTTTCTGCTTACAAATATAATCCTGTAGAAACAAATGCGTATGAATTTACTGTCGATATTGATTTAGAGATCAATAATGAAATTGATGCGGCAGGAGTGCCGTGGCTCAGTGGAATTTCAGAAGAAACTGATGTTGCAATATTCAGTGACTCAGGTTGGCCAACAATACCAGTTGGAGATGGTGGAGGATTTGAAGATAAATTCGCTTATTCTACATATGAGGAAGGACCAAATAGCGGCGAATTCATCGAAGAGGGAAACAAACCTATTCTTGAGGTTTATTATGAGGCGACACTATCATTAGTATGGAAAGACGCGATCATTCCTGAAGATATACTCGTTATTTTACGGAGTTATAAAGATACTATAGGGGAAGTAGTAGCAGATTTTAATAGTCCGTGGGGTTGGAAGGTGCCCGATGGTGAAAACATTACAGCGACTATAGAGACGAAAACGAGAGAATATGATGAAGGTCGAAATAGATATACTGACTCTGAACTTTCCAGTTTACAACAGAAAAACGTTATATCTGATACCACAAGTTCATTGTTGGTGCGCGAACCTTTTGCTTATATCTATCCAGATGGAGGAATCAGAATGCTCAAATGGGGTGGACTTTGGGGGATAAGCCCACTCCCAATGGTTGCAGATGTTGCCGTGGATGCTCCAACACCTTCATGCGGTTGGATGTCGGGCGTTAGCTTTGGGTTCGGTTAAGTTCCACAATTTCTGATATATCGAGGCATCGATACTCTATATCATCTATCTCACAAGTTTGTGAGATATGGTAGTGTCCGAAATACCACTTTTCTATATCGTAAGAGTCTAGAATGAACTGTTCAAAAGTATCAAATAGTTTAAGTTCACTTTTTAAATCTTCGACAAGCGTGATATCTCTCTTTGCAAAGTGTTGAACGATACCATCACCTTTAGCGGTTGGTAAAGTTACAGGGATTACACGAGATGGACAACCATGTGTTATTACGACATCAACGTTATCGTGATTTCCTAATTTGTTGATATCAAGTATTGGGTGTTCATTGCGCCAATAATCCCAACCGTGTTTACGGACACATCTATCGACAGAGGACGCACCACCGAAAAATAAAACGTCTTTACCGCTAATGTTTCTAACCTCACCATCTGGCACCAATTCGAAGTTAGAAAGTTTGATATGTTCCGCGCCATCACCAACATTCCAGTATCGTGGGTTATCATGGTTTCCACGACACCCATAGAACATAATTCCGCACCGTTTAAATTGCCTATTTAATCTTTCTATATAATTCTTTTTATAATGGGGAAAACCAATTCCCACATCTCCCACATGAATGAGATTAAAATTCTTTTTTGAGAATCGCATTTGCCAATAATAAAATTTTGACAGATCTCCGTGGGTGTCTCCTATAATAAAGGTTTCCATAATTAATGTCTAAAAAAGTTTGGTTTGCTTCTTCCTTTTTCCCATTTGGCAAAATAAGCTTTGTCCCAATTATAGTATTCTTGATATTTTTGCACAACACACAAATCATCAAAATTGGTTATTTTTTGTCTACATAAAGAATCTTGTGATATAGCAACAGAAAATTCGGTTAGTTCTCCACAAACAACTTGTGCTTCATCAACATTATTAATTGCCCAATAAATAAATTCATTACAGAAATGATCACGATTGTAACGGAATTTATATTCATCTAATTGATAAAGGGCAAATATAAGCAACCAATCAAGATTTCCTGTTGATTTACGTGCCCAAATTGATGAGGGGTGTTTTGGGTTGAAATGTTTTCGATAATTCCCCGATTGAGTTTTTGGTGCTTCTTTGAGTTTATTTAACGAAAAACATGTAGCAATAAGTTGAGAAGATTCAGTAACCATTTTAACTGCGTGTTTATCACATGCTAATTGTGCACATAATTGAGGATCTTCATCTAATAACATTATATTCATAGATAAAAATAGCGCCAAATTTCATATTGTCAAGTGTAAAAAAATACATGAGGACATTAAAAAAGGGCGTTAAAGGTTCAGATGTGTCCGAAGTCCAGAAATTTTTTGGTTTAAAGCATCACGGGTTGTTTGATCGAAAGTTAGATTCAGTCATCAAAATATGGCAAAAACGTAAAAGAATAAAGGGTGACGGAATCATTGGGCCAAAAACATGGAAAACGTTGGGGCGTAAATCAATCACGCCACAGAGTAAACGACCATCTGAGGACGATATTCGCGCTATTGTTATGGCTAATGCTCATCAACTAGTAGCAGATGCTAATAAAAATAATCCGTCGCCGACAGCATTCGATCCAGATGAACATGTAGTTGTAGTAGCAATTCGCGGCTATAGTCTTGATATGGGTAAAGATGGTGTAAATGATCGTCGCATATATGATGATGCTCACTTTATAGTTACTCCACGAGGCATGGTAAGCTTCAAAGGAAATACTGATCCAAATGGATATCGTAAAGGTAGTGGAAAAGGTAGTGGAAAAGGAATGGCGTGTCTTGACGAGGGAGTTTGGTTTTTTGGTAAAGGACCGCATAAGGGAAGACCATCATTTCGTCAAGCTGTTCCGTTTCGCGTAATTAGAGATGGTTCGCCGCCATATCCGCATACAGGCTATCACGCCATTAATTGGCATAGCGGCGGAACGTCTTCGACAAGTAGCTTAGGGTGTCAAACAAATACACCATCTGAGTTTAGCAAACTCAGAAGCTACATTTATGATGCAATGGCAGATTTCGATAATCCGAAAATGTATCTTGATTACAAGTCGTATGGGAAACAGTATGTTGTTCCTTATATTTTAATTGATGAACGAGAAAGACGAAAAGGAAATTTGATAGTATAGATGATTGCAGAAGTAGCCACAGATAATGGATTACCATGGGGAGAAATTATTATTGCTTTTTTTGGTTTGGTCGGTATTCTTGCTACCGCTTATTTTGGCTATTTGGCGAAACGAAACGAACAAGTGCGACTTAATCATGTGGAAAATGAAGTAGAGCTTCATCGCTTTGCTTTATCATTTGATGATTTTTTTAGAGAATGGCAATCTATTGAAAACGACTTAAAATCTCTGCTTGAAGAAACTTGTATTGATAGATTTTTGGTGTTACGCGCTTTCAATGGTCAAGAAAAACCTAAGTGGACTAATGCTATTTTTCAAATGAGATCTGATCCTAAATATTTTGTGGATTATAAATTTGTCGAGTTAGATCAGGATTATATTGAAAGGTTGGGAACGATTGTAAATTCTAATAAATTAAAATTTACTGTAGATCAAATTCCAGAGTCATTAACTAAAAGTATTTATGTCGCTGAAGATATTAAACATTCTGCGTGGTTTCATATTGCATCATATGATACTCAAGAAGGAACACGAATGATTACTTATTGTTCGTTCGCAACTATTGGCGATGATCCCATAGATAAACAAACAGAAATCAAATGCCAGTTAATAGCTAATAGATTTAAACGGATTGCTGATAGTTTAATGCCACACGAACATGCATAATATGACATCTTATATTTTAGAATTTGTATCAGTAGCAATGCAGGTGGGGGTATGCGTTTTATTTGCTAAATCAATGTTCTTAAATAAACGTTTCCCGTCTGATATTTGGTTTTTTAGTGCCTTTTGTGTAATTGCGTGTAGAAGAATTTCAGGTATTATGGAGGAATACTATTTAATATTTAAAATTATGGACGATACTTATATACCATTTGTTATATCGCTATTAATGTTTGTCGGTACGTATAAATGGGTATTTAACCCCAAACTTTCAAGAGAAGAAATTCGAATTAAAGCTTTAAGAGAAGAGGCAATTCGACAAACAACTCGTAAAACAATAGACAAACTAAATGAATAACGTAGCGGAAGCAATATCTATGGGGCTTACCCCTGCAACAATTATACTAGCGTTAGCTGTAATTTATCATTGGTGGCGAACAGCTATTTCTACTGTATATGCAATAGAAAAAGATTCGGTTGCATGGTTAATTTTAGGGGTGGTTATTAGTTTTATCGGACAATGCGGCGACAATATTTATTGGGGCATTGCATGGACACTACATGCTATTGATTCTCCTGATGCCGAGATGTGGTTTAACAACGGAGTTTATAATAACATTCCATTTAGACAAACATTGGGAATTATTGCGGCATTTTGTCATTTAAAAGCGGCGAATCTTTCTTTAAAAACATTAATATGTTTTTCGGCTGTTTTGGGATTTATTTTGATGTTGTTCATCTTTAATCATTAAAAGTGTAATCAAAGGTATGAAAAAAGTTTTAACAATCTTATTATGTGCAGTTATGGCATTGCCAGTGGTGTATTTCACTGCAACTGATGTAGAGGCACGACCAAAAATCTTCAAGAGGGCGAAAAGCGGCAAAATATTTCGCAAGAAAAATTACCGTAGTAATTGGTGGAAGCGTAATTGGTTGAAGCGTAGTAGCAGCAATAGCCGTTATAGCAACAGTCGTTATAGCAACAGTCGCTCATCACGCAGTTCTGCATCACGAAGCAACAGCAGCTATCGCAGTAGTAGAGGTAACACTGTAATTAATGAATAGCTATGGCAGATCAAAATTTCACTCAATTTTCTGAAGACATTTCTCCTGATACTGGGGATTATGTTGTAGGTCATAATGCGGAGGGAACAGCGGAGTTCAGAGCCTTAATTACGAATTTACCGTTTTTAAAAATTTCCGATTCGGGTAATATAGGAGGTGTGAATGGTTGGAATGAAACGTACTCTGGGCATATTGAAGAATACTCATTGCAAAAATCTGACTCAGGAAATTTATTGGATAAGGTTAATTCGGGTCATATTGTCGAACAAATCGGTGGGGCAAGCTGGGGAGAAATTCCGTCAGGACATCTTGAAGAATATTCTGATGCTTATGTTGCTACGGCGAGTGGACATCTCGACGAGTATGGACTCCACAAAAGCGATAGCGGCAATTTCCTTACGCTAGCTGACTCTGGCAACTTAGAGGAGATAGGCTGGAACGAAACGTTATCTGGTCATGTTTTAGAGAATACATTATTAACCTCTGACTCAGGAAATTTTCTATCAAAATGGCACAGTGGGGAACTTCTTAATATACAGTCTTCTGGCCATCTCGAAGAATACTCCGATGCGTATGTTGCTACGGCAAGCGGACATTTGGATGAATATAGTCTACATAAATCTGATTCTGGCAATTTCCTCACCTTAGCTGACTCTGGTAATTTGGAGGAAATCGGTTGGAACGAAACATATTCTGGTCATATCGAGGAATATTCATTACAGAAGACTGATTCCGGCAATTTTCTTACTGATTTTTCAACAGATACGTTAACTAATAAAACCTTTGATGCTAATGGAACTGGCAACTCTATATCAAATATTGATGTAGAAGATCTTTCTAACGGGACTGACGGTGAACTGATTACATGGGATGCTGCTGGGGCACCTACAACGGTAACGGTAGGCAACGCAACTGAAGTATTAACAAGTAATGGGTCGGGATCGCCACCAACTTTTCAACCAGTTTCTCAAGTCACAACACAGCAAACTTTTCATTTTGCTCTTGGTGCAGAAGATGTTGATCTGGAAACAGGCACGGCAGCTCTGACGTTTCGCGCACCGTATGCATGTACCGTTAAAGAGGTTCGAGCCAGTGTTACCACTGCACCAACCGGAGCAGCAATACAGGTGGACATCAACGAGTCTGGGGTTTCCATTCTGTCTACCAAATTGACCATAGATGCGACCGAGAAAACTAGCGAGACTGCGGCAACTGCGGCGGTTATTTCTGATACAGCCATTGCAGACGATGCTGAAATTACGGTAGATATAGATCAGGTGGGAAGTACTATCGCGGGACAGGGACTCAAGATTGCCATCGTGGTTGATGCTACGCTATATGCCATCGCGGTATCGCTTAGTGATGAAGGTGAAGATCTAGCAACCGGCACGGGAGTGACTACTTTCAGAATGCCCTATGGAATGAACCTTACAGAAGTTCGCGCCAGTGTGGATACTGCCCCAACTGGTGCGGCACTAATATTTGATATTAATGAAGGGGGCAGCACGATCATGACGACTAATAAAGTCCAGATAGATGCTACGGAGAAGACCTCCACCACAGCGGCTACCTTACCTACATTAACCGACACGGTTTTAGCAGATGACGCAGAAATCACTATTGATGTGGATCAGGTAGGCTCAACCGTTGCGGGGGCTGGTGGCAAGATTTACCTGATAGGAACGAAAGCATGACGGTAACGAATTCACATAGGTTTGGTGCTGGCGTTCCCGCGTTTGGTGGCGCGAGTCGGGAGTTTACTTTTGCGGGAGCGGATTCCGTCGAAATCCCGGATGTACTCGGCGGAACATCATCATTTTCGATTGCCGTCTGGGTGAAGCAACCTTCCTT
>Ga0075480_10000002_pt1 | contig 100549 bp, 122 predicted proteins | sample DEB08_DNA_7_FD_81590 | JGI IMG/M metagenome (GOLD analysis project Ga0075480, IMG submission 81590) | Aqueous microbial communities from the Delaware River and Bay under freshwater to marine salinity gradient to study organic matter... | ecosystem: Environmental > Aquatic > Marine > Coastal ... | reverse complement strand
GAGGGAGGGGCGGAGAGCCGGAGAGGGAGTCGGAGAGCGACAGAGGGACGGAGGGAGCCGGAGAGGGGCGGAGAGCGACGGAGGGAGCCGGAGAGCGACGGAGAGCGAGAGCCGGAGAGAGTCAGAGAGGGAGCGAGGGAGCGAGGGAGGGACGGAGAGAGCGCACCCACACGCACCCACACCGAACACATGTTCGGACATGCCGAACGAACACATGTTCGGACATGCCGAACTTTTTCGACGCACCCCCACACGGGCGCGAGTTGTGTGTTGGTGTTTTGGGTGTTTGTTGGTTTGTATTATGTGGGTTTGGTGTTGAGGATGTTTTGTATTTGGGTGGGGGTGATGGCTGGTTGTGTTTTTTGGGTTTTGTTGTGGAGTGTGTTGTGGATGTGGGTGTCGATTGTGGTGGGGTTGATGAGGTTGTGGATGGTGGCGGGTTTGGTTTGTCCGATTCGGTGGATTCGGGCGCAGGTTTGGTGGTATTTGGCGGGGGTCCAGGGTGCTTCGAGGAATAGCATGTTGTTGGAGGTGGTGAGGGTGTGTCCGTGTGCGGCTGCGTCTATTGAGATGATGATGTTTTGGCAGTTTGTGTTATTCGTGAATTCTTGTTTGGCGTTTTCGGTTGTTTGGGGGGTTTGGCCTCCGATGATCATTGGGGCGTTGAGTTCGTTGGCTAGGGTTTGTACTATGTGGCGGTGGTGTGCTGCGATTACGATTTTTTGGCCGGAGTTGTTGGCGTTTTGGATCCATTCTAGGGCGTGGGGTATTTTGGATTGGGCGGTGATTTTTCTGAGTTCTGTGAGTTGGATGAGGGTTTCGTGGTTTTGGGTGGCGTAGTGTGCTCGGATTCGGGCGGCGGTTGGGTTGGTGCCTTCTTGTTGGGCTAGTTGTTCTTGTTGTTGTGTGTACCATTGTTGTAGGTTGTTGAGGGCGTGGTTGTACATGGTTTGGTGTTTTTTGTCCATTGTGGTGTGGATGGTGTTGTAGGTGATTGGTGGGAGGTCGGTGAGGACGTGTTGTTTTTCTCTGCGGATGTAGCAGAGGGTTTGGAGTTTGTTTCGGAGTTCGGTGGTGTTGGTGGCTCCGTGGGTTTGCCAGTGTCCCCAGTTGTCTTTGTATGCGCCGCAGTATCGTTTGTAGAAGTTCCAGCGGCCTCCGAATTTGTCGATGTGTCCGAGGATTTCGAGTTGTGGGGCGTATTCGGCTGGCATGTTGGTGATTGGTGTGCCGGTGAGGAGGAGGATGTTGCCGTTTGTGGGGATGGTTTTTGCGATGTGTTTGGCGGCTTTGGTGCGTTGTGCGTCGGGGTTTTTGCAGTAGTGGGATTCGTCTAGGATGAGGGTTTGGTGTTTTTGGTTTTTGAGGTGTTGTTTTTGGGTGTGGATGTTGGGGTAGCCGATGATGGTGTAGTCGGTTTTGGTCAGTGTGGGGGTTTTGCGGCCTTGGATGGTTTGGGTGGTGCGGTGGGGTAGGGCTTGTTGGATTTTTGTTTTCCAGTCTTCGGTGAGGCTGGTTGGGCAGATGATGAGGGCGGGGTATTGGTTTGTGTGTTCTGTGGTTGCGAGGGCTTGGAGTGATTTGCCGAGGCCCATTTCGTCTGCGATGAAGGTGCGTTGTTTTTCGGTGGCGTAGGCGACGCCTGCTTTTTGGTATGGGTAGAGTTCGAGTTGGAGGGTTGGGATGTTGATGTTGGCGGTTGTGGCGTGTGCGAGGGTGTGGTGGTGTTGTTGTTTTTTGGTTTCGATTTCGTGTTGTTGTTGGATGTGGTCGGGGATGGGGATGTGGTGGTGGTTGGCCCATTTAATAATGTCGGGGAGTGAGGTGGTTGGGGCGTGCCATTTTTTGGTGGTTGGGTTCCATTTGGTGCCGGGGATGGTTTTGAGTTGGTTGACGGGTACGGGGTCGTAGGGGATGGTGATTTGGATTGTGTCGTTGTTGAGGGTGATGTTTGTTTCTCCGATTGGGTGGTCGGGCATGGTGATGTGGAGGAGTTGGTCGTCTATGGTGATGTTCCAGTCGTTGGCGAATCGGATTGCGCGTTTGAGGTTGGCGATGGGTAGGGTCCAGTGTTTGTTGAGTTTGTCCCATCGGGCGTGGGGGAAGCTGTTTTTGAGCGCGTCGATTTCGTTTTGGTCGTAGGGGGTTTTGAGGATGAGTTTGTTGTTTTCTAGGTAGAGTTTTTTCATGTTGTGTTTTTGATGTATTGGATTGCTTCTTCGGTTGGGAGTAGGAGGAGGAGGGTGTTGGAGTGGTTGATGATGTATTGGCAGTCGTGTTTGGTTCCGCTGTAGAGTACGAATCGTTCGTGGGGGTCTAGGACTGCCCAGTTGTGGTCTTTTTCGGTCATGTTAGAGTTCGTACATGTCTTCGGGGAGTACGGGTGGTAGGGGGTTGTGTTTGTGCCATGCGAAGGTGTCTACGTACATTGGTGTTCCTTCGCCTATCCACGCACAGTAGATGTTGAATTCTGCGTATTCGATGGCTTCGTCGTCGGTGAGGCCGTCGTTGGTCAGGATTTGGTGTACGGCGGCTTTTTCGTAGACGGCGATGGTGTGGCCTTTTCGTTCGGTTATGCCGATGAGGGCTTCGTCTAGTCCGTCTGCGATCATCGTGTCGGGGTAGATTTCTTCTAGTTCTTTAAGGATCTTCTTGTACTTGAGCATGTTTCTATGATAGGTGGGGGTGTGCTTTTTGTCAAGGTGTGGTTTCGAACGTTTGTCTGAAAAGGTCGTAGCGTTTTGGTATCCATCGGAAGAGGTGTGCGGTGAGGTAGAACCAGAAGGTGATGAGGGCTGGTTGCCCAATTTTTGATTGGGAGAATTTGTAGAACGCTGCGGACAGGGTAGGGTTTTTGGTTTTCATCGCAACGATGTCGTATGCGGCGATGTATGCGATTAATCCTATCCACGCTATTTCACCGGTTTTTGGTGGTTTGTTTGTTTGGGGTGTTGTTTGTGTAGGTACCATAGTTGTATCTTACTACACTTTTTTGATAGGAGTTTTTATCTGTGAGCTACCGTAATCATACTTCTTCTGGTTATGTTAAACGTTTCAAAGTTATGAAGGGTTCGCAGGGGGAGGTGAGTAAGGGTTTTAAGAAGGCGGGTAAGAAGCGTGATGACGTGGTTAGGTGTAAACAGAAAAACCCTCCCGCTTAGGGGAGGGTTTTGTCTTTATGGGCGTCCTTGCCCTCTGTAGCGTTTGCTGTAGTGTTTGGAATTCTTGTTTCGGGACTGCTTGTTTTTTGAGTGCTGCCCTTTTCGGCTGATGTTCTTCGGATTGTATGTGTTGCTTCCTAGCTTAGCCATTTTCTTTTTCCTTTTTTTGTGGCGGCATCTTGTGACCTTTGGGGCATGTTGCTTTTGCGCCGGGAGGCCCACCTATTGAGATGTCGCATTTTTCGCATCTGTATGTGATCATTGTGTCGTTCATGGCCGTTCCTTGAGTCGGTGTTTATTATAGCACTGTTTTTATTGAGTGTTGTTACTCGTTGAGTTTATGCTATTTGTATGACTGATAAGGATCGTATTATTGCATCTTTGTTTTTGATTGAGCAGTGTTCTCCTGATGTGTTTTGGGAGAAGGCGGCGTATTTGCTGCGCTCCGGTTTGTCTAGTAAACCTTTTGACGTTTCTCAGCTTGTGTCTTAAGGGGCTACTCGCCCATTGTCGATAAAGTGGCCGTATGTGATAGGCATGGCTGCTTGGAAGAATTGTTCTAGCCCGTCTGCGTACTGACGGATTTCCCATTGAGCGGTTTCGTCACCTCGGAGGTTGATGAAGTTCATCAGTGCCCGTGCGTTGGTCGTGGCGTAGAACTCACTGTAGGTAGCTACTGGGAGTACCATGCGTGCTACTTCTTTTGCCACGCCTTCTTCTAGGAGCTTCTCGTATGCGTAAAAGCTTCTGTTGTAGGCGGTCTTGATTTGCTCCATGGAAGGCTTGTAGTCGTCCATCGGCTCGAATGTGTACGCTCCGGGCTTTCCTACCTGTGTTCGCATTTGTTCTGCGTCAGGAATATACGCTTCAGTCGTCATCTGGGAGTACCGGCCCGAGTATTCGTTGTAGGACCAGCCGATGCGGTGACGGAACCATTCTCGCACTACGAAGATGGGTGCCTTGATGTGGAACCTGAAGAAGTTGTGTTCAAACGGGGTTCCGTGCTTTTCTCGCATCAGGAAACCGATGAGGCCCTTGTCTCGTTCGCTGAGTTGTTCGGTTTGGATTCCGAAGCTGACTCGTGCGGCGTTGACTACGCTTAGGTCGTCGGCGCAGGCTGCGTCAAGACGGATGAACCCGTTGTCTAGGATCGGGATTTCCGTCATTCGGTTAGCCACTCCTTGTGCGCCATGGTCCAGAGCACAGTTCGCTTGAATGATTCTTCTAGCCCGATCGGAGCGGTCCAGCCGTGCTCCTTGAGCTTGCTGCCGTCTAGAGAGTAGCGCAGGTCATGACCGGGACGGCTGGTGTGGTAATCTACCATCTCGTACTTTGGTGTGGTATTAAGAATATCACCGATCATCTTTACGATCTCTAGGTTGTTGATCTCCTGCTCACCTGCAACGTTGAATCGCTGAATGTCCGGTGTGAATTCAGCGTCGCTGTACATTATGGGGTCTACGTTTTCCAACAGGTACTGAACGGCATCGGCGTGGTTTCGTGCGTGGAGCCACACTCTTGATCCAATGTCCCATGCCCACTCGTCGCCGTCTCCGGGGCGTCCGTGGACGTGAATGGTTTCGTTGTTGACGATTCGACGGATCACCATCGGCACATACTTCTCGGGGTGCTGACGTTCACCAAAGTTGTTCATGGTGTTGGTGATAGTGATTGGGACACCGTAGGTGCGCCAGTAAGAGTAGGCGATTGCTTCCTGCGCCGCCTTAGATGCCGAGTACGGGTTGGAGGGGCGGTGTGGTTCCCCTTCAACATGGTCGTGCCCTAGCGGGGCGGGGCCGTACACTTCATCGGTTGATACTTGAATAAACTTTTCTGGCTCAACGTAACGGGCGTACTCTAACATGTTGAGAACGAGGTTTACGTTGTTTTGTACAAAGTCAACCGGGTGAGTGATGGACCGGTCTACGTGAGAGTCCGATGCCATATTTACTATGTAGTCGATGTCACCTAGCTTTTCGATGAGCTGGGAGTGCACTGGTGATCGAAGGTCATGCCAGACGACTTCTACCCGTTTCGGGTCGTAGCCGTCCATGTCAGTTAACCTTTCAATACGGCCTGAGAACCGCAAGGCGTCCATTACTACAATGTCCCAGTCGGTGTTCTTCAGCCAATGTTCAACGGTGTGTGATCCGATGAAACCTAGGCCACCGGTTAGTAGTACTCGCTTGCTCATATTTTCCTTTGTGTTAGTTCGTTGGGGATCAGCCCCGTTTGGGACTGACCCCCTGCTTTTGAAAATACCCGTTTGTGTGTTTACTTTTGTATTTTTAAAAGCGTGTTTTTACTATATGCGATGTGTTTGAAAGTGTCAAGTCACCAGGGCGTGACATCATCATCAAAGTCGTCGTTTTCCAACGCTTCGTTGAGTTCTTCATCGCTGCGGGTCTGTTGCGAATCGTTGTACTGCGAGAATTCGACAACCTCAAACGGCCATGTGGTGCCTCGCTTGCAGAGTGCAGGCCACTCTCGTGCTTCGCGCTGACCACGGTAATGCTTGAATTCGATCAGTTCAGGATCGGTAGGGTCCGGTGCTAGCGCAATACCAAACTCGGACCAGCGGGACCAGACGGCTGAGCCGAACGGACGCAAGTCTCGTTGACCGCCTGATCCTAGTGGGGCGTGATGTTCAATCCATAGTGCACAGTTGTAGGTGTGCCGGATGTAGTCTAGGAACTTTGCGATTTCGATTGAGACTGATTCTGCTGTACGCCCACCGGGGTCAATGAATGCCTTGTAGAGCGGACCGAAGAACACAATGTCGGGTTCGATCGTGGCCACATATTCTTCGACTAGAGAGCGGTCGCTTGCGGTCAGCAAGTTTACTCCATCCGGCTTCATCATCAGATGGGCGTCCATGCTTTCGTGCTTGTCATACCACTTGATCTTGTCGTAGATACGCATAGACGTTCTACGGATAATGCGTTCAGGGTTTTCAAGGTCGATCATGAGTGTGCGTGCGGGCTTCATTGCGTCCCGCCGGAACGGGTGAATACCTGCGGCAGACATGAGCGCTACCTGTCGTGCGAGTGTTGTTTTACCTGCGCCTTCGGCAGCTACAACGATGACTCGCTCTTGGCGTTCTAGGACGTTAGGAATAACCCAATCGTAAGATAGGTCTACGTCTGTTTCTAGGAACGGCGTCCATTCAACAAGGCTGCCCTTGTCACGGTTTTCGGATTCTCCGTCTGACAGGAACGCATCTAGGCTTGAGTTGATTTTGCCCAACACTAGCGATTCTGACAGCTTGTCTTCTTCGATCGAAGAAAGGTCAGTAATTAGCTTTTGGAGAGCGCTAGGCTCAGCGCTGGCTTCTTCGGTTCCCTCGTAGCTTTCACTATCGAACGGCACTAGTGATTCGGCTAGCGTTTCTCCAGCAGCTAGCAGATCAGCTACGTCCTTGTGCTTTCCTGGCTTAAAAACCTTTACGTTGCATCCAGCATCGGTTAGCTGCTTATTGACAGACCTGGCGTGAATGTAACCGGCGTGGTCGTTATCGCAAATGATGATTACGTTGCCGCCAGCTAGAGCTTCAGTGTGGTGAGGCATCCACTTGTTCTGACCTTCAGCTCCAGCGCCACCAGGGTTAGTGGTTGCAACCTTACCTACAGATTCCAAAGCGTGTACGTCCTTCTCGCCCTCTACGACGTATACCGGAATACCTTCTGCTTTAGCTGCGATTACTTGAGGAAGTCGATACAGCGGCTTCTTCAGCTTGGACGTGCTCCAATTCCATCCGCCCTGATTATCGGGCTGGCGTTGACGGAACGTCTTCTTTCCGTTTTCGTCCACGAAACGCAGCACTTCCATGATGAGACTGCCGTCTTCATCAAAGTACTTGTAAGTGTCCTGTAGTTCTAGCTTTGCTTTTTTCGGCGGCTTAGTGTCTTTTGGAAAAAGATCACCGATCTCTACGCCGATCTCGGAACAGATCTGGTCTAGCTCACAACCTCCGCCCCTGAGGCACTTCATAAGTACCTGTCCCTGCTTGCCAACAGAGACTCGGAGAGATGGGTTGTCGTCATCGTTTCTACACGGGCATGTAGCGTCCCACTGGTTCTTGCCCGCCTTTTTGTGGTTGATACGTGACAGTACGTTATCAATTGGCTCCATGGCCGTACCTTTCTAGAATGTAAGCCTCACGTGTCTTTTCGTAGAGCGACGTAAACATAGCACGGTCGGAGTTGGTTGTCAACGCCGTGGCGTTAGATCCTAACTTTTTGATTGTTTCTGTCAGCACCGGATGAGGCTTTTCGTAATCGTATGTGCCGCTGTAAATTTTTTGCCCGATTGCTTGAAGGATAGTCCATGCTTGTTCAGGCTCCGGAGGGAGTTCTTCTGAACGCATGTTCGCTAGGACAAGAATACGAAGCTCGCCTGGGCGTGGCATCCATTTTCGGCCAGCAAGCCCAAGTTCTTTGACTCTGCTCTTCGTTTCTTCATATGGGAGATCTGAGATGTACTCCCAGAAACCTCGTGACCGTACAAGCAGGGTGTTGTTGTCAATGGGCTTGTCCCATGTGACGCTCAGTAGCTCTACGATCTCTTTACACTCGCTCTTTTCCATAGTTACAGGTTATCTCGCTTTGGTGAGGATGTCAATACGATAAAGCAAAAAGCCCCCCTTTCGGGGGGCCTTTCACCGCTCAATGATTAGCCATCACTCTACTATTAAGCTCTAAAAGTCTTCGAATGGGTCGTTGGACGGGAAGCCTCCACCTGCGGCTGCAGGCGTCGGCTGATTCTGGACTCGCTGACCGCCACCGCCAGAAGCCCCACCACGCTGACGCTCAAGCGAAGCAATACCGTACGAGTTCACCGCAATCGTGTCGGCAATAACCTCAACAGTTGACCGCTTCTGGCCAGTCTCCTTGTCTTCCCAAGAGCGCTGCTCAAGGCGACCCTTGATGACGACAGGTAGTCCCTTCTCTAGAACACGTGCGCCATGCTCGGCGGTGTTCCGCCAAGCGACCACGTTGAAGAAAGAAGTTTCTTCCTGCCACTCTCCGTTAACCTGATAGCGGCGGTTCGATGCGATTGAGAAAGTCAATCGGGCTGCACCGTTACTCGCATGCTTGACTTCTGGGTCAGAAGTCAGGTTACCTGTAATTACTGTGTCTGCATTGCTCATGTTCGTCTCCTTAGATCGGTAGTGTTTAGCAGATATTGATAGATTATAGTGGTTGACGTGGTTTGTCAAGACCAGTTTGTGGAATTTTGTTTTTCTGTGGTGTAGACTATCTGTTATGAGTCCTGAAAAAGCCCAAGAGGCATTGCACGCATATTTTGTAGACACGCTGGTTGATCTAGCTGATCCGTCGCCGTCCGAGGAAGAAAACGTTCGTGGCGACATGGAAGGCGTCATGAACATTATTTTTGAGGGTCTCGGTGTTGAGGTTGTTTCGTCAGATGCGAATCAGGTTTTATTTTCTGTAACGTTTTGATTGAAACGAGATGTGTTCTAGAAAGTGGCGTCTGCACATAACGTGGTAGTCAACGAGTTCGGTGTTGTCTACGATTGTGTCACTTCCGGTATTTGCTTCTTCTCCACCGATAAACAGTCCGTTGTGGGTGGCGGGTTTGCCACACCAACATCTCATTCCGTTTTTTAGATGGTGAACATTGTCAGCGAGTTCGATTAGACGCTTAGAGGCAGGGAACATCTCACCTTTGTACGTAGTGAGTAGGCCATATGCGTACACGTTGACTCCGCGGATATCTGCTAAGAAAGCAAGTTCTTCCACCTGTTCTATTGTCAGGAATTGTGCTTCATCGACAAAGATGTATTTGATTGTTTCGCTGGTGCTTTGTTCCTGACTGTCAATGAGGTCAGAAATGTACTGATCGTCTCTAATGTTGATGGCCCATGCTCTTTGACCGAGCCTGCTGGTGCATACAGAGTCGCCTTCTCTGTCGTTTTTGCTCAATAGTATGGTTTGATAGGGGAAGGCGTTATCAATGTTGAAATGGGCTTGCAGTAGGTGGGTTGTTTTGCCCGACGCCATGGTCCCTGTCATAAATACTAGCTCACCCATGTTGCCTCTCTTTTGTAAGTTAAGGTTATTTTACCTTATTCTTGCTGAGCAGAGTTCCACACCGCTGAACGGTTGGGGTTGTAGTTGGGGCTTACTGTTGCGGGGGTGGGGGTGAATCCCGAGATGCCCGGGGCGCTGTAGACCTTTTTTACTGAATCGCCGCATGTTGGACACTCCGTCAAGGAGTCTTCGGACATGTTTTGAAACTTTTCGAAGTGCCCGCATTGAGGGCAAGAGTAATTGTATGTAGGCATAAACGTTATTATAGCGAATCTCTCAGAAAGGTCAAACGGAGGCCAGATACAATAAGTGTAGTGTGTTTTACTTTTTGTATTTGGGCGGTCGGCTGTGTTGAAAAAATTTTCAAAGTCATTTAAACGTATGGCTAAAGCTTCTTTTGCGCTACTTTTAATCACAGCATGGATGGCTCCGGTGCCAGCAGCAGCAGCGACATACACAGTCACCGAAGAATCTGACTGGTATTTCGAAGTTTCGCAGGACAATACCGATGTCGTTATCTACGGTAACTCCAACCGGTCCTGTACGGAATCCGGTGCTGATCCATATTTATGGGTGTACGACCTGTCGGGAACCCTTCTAGCCAACAATGACGACGGCAATCACAACAGCACAGATCAGTGTGTTTCGTCAAAGATCGACACCACGCTGGATGCAGGCGTTTATCGACTTCGAGCGGGATATTGCTGTAGTCAGGTGACTTTGGGATACGACGGATACGACTACGGACTTATCACTGACCTGACGCTTGCAACAAACTTCAGCACCTACAACGGTGTCCGCTTCACTTATACGCCCGCATATATTGAGCAGACTATTAACGTTTCTTCATACGCAGGAGAGATTGATTCAATTATTGTTACCCCTCTTGTTAAACGGTCCTACGATGTGAATGACTACGTTGCGACACAATATGCCGCATACGATTCTGCTGGGAACGTGCTTCAGGGCAACATAACTTCGTCTGCTCCAACATCTTGGGTTGAGGTTCCTTCCTTTTGGTTCTCAGCGTCTACCTCTACGAATGTGCAAGATTCAACATCGTGGGACACAGTAAAGATTCGTATCTGGGCAAAAGATGGCGAAGGTTGGGGAGGGAACTACGGAACCGAAATCAAAGAAGTCGCTTTCAAAGCAAAACTTGATGGGAGCACCGAATGGACAGACCTCACCAACCTGCTCACTAATCCTCAGTTCAACTCTATTAACAGTAACTCTGCCCCGAATGGCTGGTCGTCTAATGCTTCGTGGGACACATGCCAAGGTTTGGATTCTTCTACACTTTGTGGTTTTGTTCAAAACACTTGGACGTGGGCTACACCAGTAACCACAACAACGACCACAACTACAACTACAACTACCACAACAGTTCCGCAATCAATCGGCCCACCTATGAATCTAACCGGTGAAATTACTGCAGATGGAGTGTTTCTAGATTGGGACGCACCCGACACCGGTAATGTTGACCCTGAGCGTTACGCTATTTCGTTTAGAATCCCACCTGACGCTGGATGGGGTGTCGCAACAGGGAACGTGGGGGATGAGAATGCCCTTAATACGGAATACACACTTCCTTTTAGCCTCTTTGAGCAGACGGGCGGTCTTGGTGAAGATTATGTGTTTGACGTTCGATCTGACAATGACACGCTTGCACTTTATTCAGGATGGTCTACTCAAGTAACACTTACTGTTTCAGAACCCGTTCCGCCTACAACAACTACCACGACCACAACCACCACTACTACCACAACAACGTTGCCTCCGACGACAACAACTACTACTACAATACCTGTAACGACAACAACGACGTTGCCGCCTACAACTACGACGACGGTAGCGCCTACAACTACAACGACGGAGGCACCGCCATCTACCACTACGACGACAACATCAACGACTACAACCCTACCGCCTACGACGACTACGGTAACCCCAACTACGAGTACTTCTTCAACGACAAGTACCACAACTACCACAAGCACGACAACAACGCTGCCGCCAACGCCGACAACGACGACGCTGCCGGTAATAACGACCATTCCACCGACACCTGAAGAAGAAAAAGCCGCTGAAACTAAAGTGGAGTTTGAGGAACTCGGTATTGATACTCAAGGCGTTGAATTGCTTGAGGTTGATGAAGCAGAAGTCAAAGTTGTGGAACAACTAGACGAGCTTGATGAGAAACTTGCGGAAGATTTCTTGAATGTCGTTGACGGTGAAATCACCACGGAAGAAATCGAAAGCCTTGTCACTGACGAAAACTTTGACAACATCTCTGACGATGCCAAAGTTGTTCTCGTCGCTGCCGTTAACGAAGCCGACGACGAAGTAAAGGCAGAGTTTGAAGAGACTGTAGATATCTTTGACGATGAAGCTTTTAACGAATATGTCGCTGAGGGGTCTGTAGTCGATACGGAAACTCGGCGTACCGTTGTTGCGGCTGCCGCAGCGGTATCTGTAGCCGCTGCTGCGACATCTGCTGGTCCTGCTGGTGGAGGTGGTGGCTCTTCCGGTGGGGGAGGTGGAGGAGGCCCAGGCGGTGACTCTGGTGGCGGTAAAGGTAAAAAGGGTAATTCTAGAAGAAGGTCTCGGTGAAAGGAGGCACCATGAAAAACATAATCAAAGTAACAGTAGGGGCCGTCCGTCGTATGGGTAGAGAAATGCTCTATCTTGGGTGGACTTTAGCAGGCACCGGGTTGGTGCTAATCACTTTGTCATCAACCACGTTAACGCAGGGAATATATATTTCTCTTGCCGGTCTTGCACTACATTTGATGGGTACTGTATTAGACTATGTGGATGATGAGAGAGAAAATGAAAGCAACTAATCAACTTGTGTGGAACACGGTAGGCCGTATTGCTGCAGTGTTCTGTATGAATGCTATGGCTATTGTTGGTAGCTCTAGTCTTATTGGTGGTATTGATCCGTGGAAGGCTGCCGTGTTGGCGGGCGCTACGTCGGCTGCGACTGTTATTCAGAAGCTCGCAGCAGCGTATGCTGATGACGGAAAGGTTACTGCTGATGAGATTGATGCAGCATTTAGCATGACACAGCCTAAGAAACACTAAGGTAACGTTTACATAAATCTGCATCTGAGCGCCAAAAGATTATGCAGTACAATATATGTAGAAGGAATTCCTTCTAAAACTATTCCCTAATAAGGAGAAATGTAAATGGATATGAACATGTACAAGCAGGTTGCAGAACGTGCCGCTATGACATTCATTCAGACTTTTGTCTCAATGTTTGTTGTTACCGACATGGCCTCAGCCAAAGGTGCTGCGACTGCCGGTGTGGCTGCCGCACTTTCAGTACTGAAGTCATTTGTCGCCACCAAGGTTGGCGACAAGTCCTCTGCTTCACTCGTCTGAAAGTAGACAGCACCGCTTGACGGAGCTATCTAGCAGGTGTTAATATAGATAAAGTTGAGCGGTAAGTTTTTAGCTCCTTTTGTACTTATCCTTAACGAGTGGAGGTCCCCGGCTTTTTGGTCGGGGACTTCTTCTTTGTGCGTCGCTTAGGAATGTGCTTGATCCGCTCCACGGGCAGCGAACGATATTGTTCACGCCCGTAGGAGCCGCCGTACACATCAACCCATTCTGAGATCGGGTTAAACTTGGTGTTGACGACGTGGCGTTTGAACGTGAAGACTCCGCGCTCGCCCCTCACCCTGCACTTGTCGCCAGAGTACAACGTGACCTGAGGAGAGATGGTGAAATGATTTTCAATCACCCATCCCTCTGGCGGCTGGACCGGAACCTTTGCTTTCTTAACTTTAGGCATGTTGCTATCTCCTTTTCGTAATACGTAGTGTATAGCGAAAGAAGGTAAACACCAATCTGTCTAGGAAATATTTGGAAGAGCAGAGTAGATTGTGTCTGCAATCGTTTCTCTAACATCGGGGTTTTCATCAAGGTACGTCTTGGTGTTGGCTCGACCCTGGCCGATGTTTTCGCCCTTGTATGCGTACCATGCGCCCTTCTTGTCGATGATTCCCATCTCTGTGGCGATGTCAACGATGTCGCCGGTACGGTTGATTCCTTCGCCGTAGGTGATTTCAAATTCGGCCTGACGGAACGGGGGAGCAACCTTGTTTTTGACAACTTTTACTCGGGTCTTATTTCCGGATGCTTCGCCACCGTCTTTGAGAGTTTCAATGCGTCGAATATCCAAACGGACTGACGCATAAAACTTCAGCGCCTTGCCGCCTGTCGTAACTTCTGGGGACCCGAACATGACACCAATTTTTTCACGCAGCTGATTGATCATAATCAGGATGGTGTTTGAATGGTTTAGGTTTGCGACAATCTTACGCATGGCCTGAGACATAAGGCGGGCGTGAAGACCAACGTGGCTGTCGCCCATCTCTCCTTCGATCTCGGCTCGGGGAGTAAGGGCCGCAACTGAGTCAACGACGACCACATCTAGAGCACCTGACTCAATAAGCTTGTTTGTAATTGTAAGGGCTTGCTCGCCGGTATCTGGCTGGCTAACCAAGAGGTTGTCTACGTCGCATCCAATAGCTTTAGCATAGATCGGGTCTAGTGCGTGTTCTGCGTCAATGAAAGCGCACTTGCCTCCAAGCTTCTGCGCTTCTGCGATAACATGCAGAGCAATAGTGGTCTTGCCTGATGACTCTGGACCGTAAATTTCAGTGACTCGTCCCTTGGGCAGCCCGCCTGCGCCTAGTGCAAGGTCTAGGGCAATGGAGCCAGTTGAGACGGTTTCGATTTCCATAGATGCTGCGTCGCCTAGGCGCATTACTGTGCCAGCACCGAACTGTTTTTCAATTTGCCCTAAGGCATCTTCTAAAAGTTTTTCTCTATCTACCATGTTTCTATTGTATGTGTCTAGTGGATGCACGTCAAGTGTGCTTGTAGAATAAATGTATGGAGAAACGCGGCCCAAAGCGACTTGTCAAAGATGCGATCCGTGTCGGTGAGTATGGTGATACTCATTGGCGCTTAGTGCTGTCGTGTTCTCATGAGCTAGATAGTAAACGGAAGCCGAAGGTGGGTGAAGACAAAGTTTGCTGCAAGAAGTGTATTTCCTCTGAATCACTTGCTGTTGTAACGGCTCCCGCAGAGCTTGTCTATGATTTACTTGATCCTGAAGATCCTATGGCAGAGTTGAAGGCAAAGGCCACGATTGCTTCGCATTTTGATGTGTCTTTGGACCAGATTGAGCTGAGGGGCAGTACTGCGACTATATTTATTGATGCTCAACAGTTGAGGAATATTTTGAGATGACTGATTTTTTACCTGTTGAGGAAGATGAGGACTTTGCAACTTGGGAGCGATTTAGGGATAACCCGGAAGTTCGTTGGGTGTTCAATAAGTTGGAAGTCGCTTTACGTCAAGGGCTGGAAGCTGGACCGGCTGGATGTGCTCCACGGTATGAAGGTTTTTACATTCATCGCCCTGTTTACAATTTATTTGGTATGGGTATTGAAGCATCAAAGTTTGTTTATGAGTCGCAGATGGAGGAAGACTTTTTGAACAATGCCGTAGTACCTCCCGGTAGCTTTTGGTGTGAGTGGCTAGAGGGTCCACACCTATCTATTGACTTTCAAAAGGACTCCCAGGGTGATTGGCATACAGTGTCGGTATGGGAAGGATTCCATTCGAGCGATGATAACTTAACTAGGTTTAGTCATTGGGAAAGACTTCCCGAAACAGATGTTCCTGATATTAACCAATGCTCACATTTCATAAATCTTGTTGATTTGCCTGTCAACGGTATCAATATTGAAACTCGGGAAGGCTTTATTACTGAGATTCATTTACGCCATGGCAACGACCCGTTTGAAACTCTTCCGGTCGGTACACGAATTACGCCTATTTGGCAGGACATGGATATTCCTGAAGGTGGCGTGTTTATGCCGAACCTGCATGAAGACTTAGAAAAGTACTCTGCGCATGGTCATTTGTCGGATGTGCGTCGAGGGTTTGTCATAGAGACGCCTTGACAGTTAAATTTTGCAGTCGATAAAGTTTTCTCGGTGCCTGCGGTAATACAGTAGAGGTTCAGGCACATTTGATACCGTAGCCCCGAGGGCTAGCATCCTGTCCCACAGCGCCCAATCTTCACATGCGGCGTTGCCTACAGCGAACTGCTCGTGTGCCACGTAGCCTGCTTCTTGACCGATAGATGTACGATACATCATTGATCCGTGGTGACCTTCCCACCGCCAGTAGACATCTCCTTGTCTCATAACATCTGGAAGCTTTGCGTCTCGATGACCCATCTTGTGTTCACCAGTCACCATAATGTGATACGTGACAATATCTGTATCTTGCTTCAGTAATGTTTCCACTGCGTCTGAACGTAGCCAGTTGTCTGCACCGATGAACATGGTGTATTCGGTGTCTACTTTCATCAACATGTCTTGAAAGTTGTCTACGGTGCCGAGGTTTTTCTCTCGTAGGGTGTATTCGACTTCAGGGTAAACAGCGGGCAGGTGCTTGCAGTCGCCTACGCCGTCGTCTACAAATAGGATCTTTGCAGGCTGAACTGTCTGGGACAGAATGCTTTCGATACAATGAGCGGCTAAGTGCCCATAATAATATGATGCGATTACTACAGTTAACATATTAGGGAATCCTAGTTGGGTCGATTTGTTCTACAACACTTCCATCTGACAGATAGTCAGGGTAGTCTTTTACACTATCAGATTTACAGAAGCCGTTCATGTACGTCATTCTTGGACTATCTGAAACATTAGCCTCGCTGCCGTGAACAATTTTTACTGACCAGATTAGCACGTCACCTTTATTTGCCGTGTACTTAGTTCCTGAAAGGTTTCCGCGCTCAAACTGACGTAAGTCTGGTGGGCGATCAAACTCCGGCCAAAGATGTGAGCCTTCTATAAACTCCACGGCCCCGTTAGTCTCTGTTATGTCATCTACGGCAATAACGGTTTGTAAGTAATCAGTTTCCACCGTCTTTGCAAACTGTGAGCTTTCGCGGAAGATCGTATCTCTATGCCAAGCAAAAGTATCTTTGTCTCCGGCTTCCCTGAAGTAAACTTGATTGTTGATTTGTCTAACGTTCCGACCTAAAAGCTCTTTTACAAGCGATACCATTCTCGGGTCAATGCGGATAGAGTTTAAGTAATCGCTAGCTAATGCCGGAAAGAAGATTAATGACTTTTTGTTGTGTGCCTGTTCGCTAGGAACGTGGGGATAGCCGGATGATTGTATCTGCTCATCTGAAACAGCATACGCTGCGCTCTTAATAGCATCGCACTCTGCGGGCGTGAACACAGAAGGGATTTTGACAATACCCTTTTCGTATAATTCACCCTTTTCGTATAATTCGTTTAACCTAGTCGAACGATACATAGTCACTGTAAATTTTGTAATCGGCGTCTTCAGCAAATTCGTTACGGACACCCTGCGTTACGGAATACGCTTTCTCATAGCCTGCAGCTTTCACAAGGGCTACAACTCTGTCATCGTACTCGCCGTAAGGATACCTCAAATATTTTGTAGGAAAGGGTGCGGTAATTTCTTTGATGATATCTCGATCGGAAAGCTTCGTCAAGTCTCTATGCGACCACGTATGCCAACCAATCTCAAAGTTGTACAAAGAACACAACTGCTTCACTTGAGATAGTGTGCAGTACCTCTCTAGCTTTGGTACATGTTCTAGGTCGAAAGTGTTATCTTTCCCCATTTCGTTTCCCATTACGAACATGATCCCTGACTTGCCTTCTAAAATGTCTTGGTTTTCAAAAACGTTTAAGTATACGCCGTCGAAACCGATCGGTTCACCGCACGCCAGGATTTGCTCCCGTGTGTGATAGTTAGAGTGCTTTTCTGTCCCAATGTTGTGGGCAAGTCTCATCGGTACTCCCAAATATCAATTACATGTAAGTATTCACGGTACTGAATTTCAAAGTGACGTATGCGGGTGCCAAAGTTGTAAGGTTTCAACCAGCTTTTGATTCCGGCAATCATGACCAACGTTTCGTGCGTGTCGGACGCTGCTTCATGAATCAAGTTAGCCATCGCCGCATGATCATACTGCTCGTAGAGAACACCTGTAGCAATAACCAGATCGTACTTGCTGTCGATTTCTGTTACCCGTTCTACCCCGTCAGGAAGACGCTTGGCAGCAGCGTCGCTTATTTCAAAAGCGTGCTTTTCGATCGCTGGAAGGTCCTTGGTTATCCAGCCTTCTCCAGCCCCAATATCAAGTGCTCGGCTAAAGACTGGGCCTACGTCTTCTAGGACGGCCATATAGAAGTTCTTACGGTAAAGATCTTCGGGGTCTTGCTGGTAGTTCCAGGGGTCACTGTCTTCGTACCAGTTTTCGAGTTCTTGCTTAGTCTGCATGGTCTTATTGTATCCTGGGGGCTGTATTTAGGCAATAAGGTCCCTCCCGTTCGTGTGGTAGTTGCTGCTACTCACAAACGGCATAGGCGAACCCGTATCTTCATTCTCAGGTCTGTTCACTGCATCGACCCCAAGCACCGCCTATTTTTTCAGCGATGCCCACTCTCCCTAGATATGGCTCTAGTAGCCCGTGTGCCGGAACCGCATGGGCGTTTGCTTGTTCCGAACCTGTTCCTCAAGGCTTGATGTTCTACGTGCAGGGACTGGCGTACTAGCAGGTACGGGGTTCCAGTTTATCGTGTGATCCATATCGTTCCTCTTTGGGCAGGCGTGCCCTCTTTTTCTTAAGTGTTAGTACCAGTTGCGTAACGAGTGTAACCCACCGGTCCTGTAGTGAACGTTTATGTCATCGGGATTTCCCGGCGTCAGTCTTGTGGCGTGAGGCTCCTTCTGTAGTTTGCAGGTAGCCTACCGTTCTGGTTGGTGTCGGTCAAGCCACGTTTCTTCTGGTTTGCTTGACACGAAACATTTATAATATTTTTGTTACTGATCGAAAAGGAGTCGAATGTTTTCAGTTAAGTCACCGTATTGGTTCAAAAATTCTCCGTGTTCTGGGCAAGATCGTTTATTTTTCTCAAGTAAGTCCTCGAATCGGCGTCTTGCTGTCAAGGTATGTAATTCTGAATGCGATAATCGTTCTGAGTGTCTGAAGTTTGCGGTTTCAGAAGGAATTACCATCGGTGTTTGGGGAGGTAAAACAGGACCGGAGTTAGCAAGGCTGGTGGAACATGATGCTGGATGACGAGGCTATTTCCCACGATACTTTAGCCGTGCTTGAACGCAGCGGCACCAGAATCCAGTTTGTTGTCAGCAAAGCTGTTACTCTTGATAGCAAAGATTACAAAGTGTTGTTGTGGGACGAAGATTACATGCTGATTGGTCTTGCTGACGAGTTTTTAAATTCAGAGTTTGATTCAAAAATTGTTTCGGACATCATTCGGGAGCTTGATGAGCTAGAACCCAACCAAGTCGATCAAAAAGAGTATGTTCGTGAACGTTCTAAAGAGTTATTGATTGAAGCTTTAGAAAACATTATTGATGCTTTGATACTTGCAGAAGATGCCCCTACAGAGACCACCAACATTGACATTTTGATTGACAAGCTCTTGGAAGAAGACTAAAATAGGCTTGTTACTATTTACTTAGGCTTGTTACTATTTACTAAGGAAACATAATGTCTGTATTAGAGAATCCGACGCACTCACTGCAAGAAGCTTTCACGGCATTGCGAAGTTTTGAGAGCGACATCCGAGAGATGGGTGGCATCTCAAACTTGGATTACGCATCTGTTGAAGAGATGATGCAGCTTGCTAGCGACGCTCACCTAGTTAAGTCGTACGCTACTGAGTTGTTTAATGAGCTTCAGTCTATGCTGACTGAAAAGATTGGCAGTCTACCAACTCCCGTGACCGTTGATGGGGGCACGGTAGAGATTAAGTCTGGTTCTGCTCGCAAAACGTGGGATCATAAGGCGCTGATGAACGAAGTTAGTCGCCGGATCGTTGATAAGAGTGTGGATATGGAGACCGGCGAAATTACCATGTCGTCGCAGGAAATGATTCAGCACGCTATGGAGTACATGGGTGTTTCTTATTGGAAGGTCGGTAACTTGAAAGATCTCCACATTGACGCAGACGACTACTGCGAAGTTGGAGAACCGAAGAAGAGTCTAGTTATTAGGAGAGATAAGTGAGTATTTTGCAAGCATTGTCGGAGCCTTTTCCGCGAGAAGTTGAGCGCCAGCTAAAGAAGGGCGGCGCTTCTCTAACATACATCCCGGTTAGTGAAGTCATCACGCGCCTAAACAAGGTACTGGGTGTAGACATGTGGTCGTATGAGGTTGTCTCTTGTGCGAGAGACTCACTAGACCCTGACTATATTGTGGCTCATGTCCGTCTGACGACCACGTTTGTTCCCACAGACAGCGCTCCTGCCCTTACCGTCGTCAAGGACGGCATCGGTGGGCAGAAGATTAAGCGCACACGGGCTGGAGACATTGTTGATCTGGGCGACGAAATGAAAGGTGCCGTTTCCGACGCCCTCAAGAAAGCGGCGCAGCATCTCGGCGTCGGCATTTATCTCGCACGTTCTGAAGAGGCAATGAATCTCGAATACGTTGAAGAGATGTCTGATCAGCCTGTGGCGGAAGAGCATTTTACAAAGCTACGAGAACTTCTTAACTCACTAGATCAGGAACATGCTGCAAAGTGCAAGGAATATTGGGCGACCATTTCGGAAGGCAAAGAGTTTGTGAACGAAAACGTCACCAACGATCTTCTTCAGAAGATTTTGGTTTTTGTAAAGTCGCTACGTAACGCTGAAGCACAATGATGCAGAGTCCTCTACCGATTGATCCGGTACCTTATGAGTTCCCGAAGTATATGTCGCCAAGTTCGATTAGTACCTTTCAGCAGTGTCCTCTGAAGTACAAGTATGCCAAGCTAGACAAACTCCCAAGTGTTTCCACAGAACCTCAAGTCCTTGGCTCTTTTGTGCATGAGGTGCTAGAGGAGTTATTTAAGCTTCCTGCGGAAGAGCGGACGGAAAAAGCTGCGAGCAGCCTTGCGAAGAGCTTGTGGGAGTCGAAGTGGGCTGATGAGTATTTTGGATTAGATGACCGTGACGATGATCCCAACAACTTCAAGTGGAAGGCGTGGTGGTGCATCGAAAACTACTTCGGTATGGAAGATCCCACGAAGTTTGACGCTGAAGGCATTGAAGCCAAGATGGACGGCGATATTGACGGTGTACCCATCTTTGGCATCATTGACCGTTACACGATTGAGGACGGCAAGCTAGTAATCTCGGATTACAAGACAGGTAAGAAGCCTCGCAAGCAGTACGAGTGGGAGAAGAAGATGCAGATCACGATCTACAGCATTCTTCTCAAAGAGATGACAGGTATGGACGTTAAACGTGCAGAGTTGCTTTATGTCAAATCTGGCCAGTTTGCACGGTATGATGTAGACGAAGAGCTTGAGAACGCTGTTCGTGTTGAGGTTCGTAACACATGGGATCAAGTAAAGTCCATGTGTGAGTCGGGCGAGTTTGAAACCCGGACTGGCCCTCTTTGCAACTGGTGTGATTATCAGCATATCTGTCCTGAGTTTGGAGGCATCTGAGTCATGTCGCAGACCGATAACTTTGCAATGTTGGTGTCTGAAGACATCAAGAACAACGCTTCTCAGCAGGATAAAGATTTTCTTCGCCTCCCAGAGAATCAGGTAAAATGGAGAGATGCACTAATCACTATCGTTGAGACGGTCACTGCAAAGATCGCAAGTCTAGACGAAGAGATTTCTCGCCTTCGTGGAACATATACTACCTTCACGATCGACCCTGCTGCGGGGTTAGAAGAACAGCGCTACAAAGCAGCACGGTTTCGGTTTTATGCGGAAAAGCGTTTGGTCGAAGTAGACAGGTTGCTTACCCTCGGAGAAGAAGCCGACCCTGAACTGTCGCTTGCCACGTTTTTGCGAAATGCAATTGTAGCCCACAAGCAGTGGCATATAGATAACGACATGGTTAATTCAGAAGGCGATGATTGCTTGTATAAAGCTTTAGACGGGGTTTGGGGTTTCTAATGAAGATTGGGTTTGCTACGAACGACTGGTCTCGTAGTGCTACGGATGCTATGGGTCATCCCGTGATTGGCGGTTCTGGTTTTATTCGCATCGGTCAGTACATTAAGCCTTTGCGTGAAGCTGGTTATAATGTCGTGATTGGCATTTTGGCACAGAACAAGTTGACCGGAACGTTCGGTGTTCATTCGTGGGATGGTGTTGACTCATTTGATTGTGATGTGATTGTTATGCAACGTTACATGCACATGCAGGTGCTTCCTGACATGAAACGTGCGCAGGCTGCAGGTCAGATCATTTTGAATGATGTAGATGACTGGTACTGGGGTCTTAGTGATAAGAATCAGGCCAAGTCGGCGTCAGATCCTGAGGTGAACAAGAGCGAAAACGTTTTGTGGTATAAGAACATTTTGGAGCAGTGTGACGGAATCATTACGTCTACTCCATTTCTTCATCAAAAAATGAAGGAGTGGAATCCAAATACTATGCTGCATGGTAACTATGTGAATCGTTCAAAGTACACCACTCGTCGCATTCATGAAATACATAGCGGTAAGATGGTTGTAGGGTGGATGGGGTCCACTGCTCATAGAAGCGGTGATTTGGAGATTCTTCAGCCTTATTCAGATGCTATTAGCAAGTTTGCTACGTGGCATCACACTGGACACATGCAGGCTCCTAATATTCCTTTGTTCCATAAGGAAATTAAAGTTAGTGCGGGCTGTGTGACGACCCATCCCTTCTTAGCTCCTTATGAGCTGGAGAAGGGGTTCCTCTTTGATGTAGGGATCGTGCCGCTTACAAACATTCCTTTCAACCATGCCAAGTCTTATATCAAAGGTCTGGAGTATGCTTGTGGCGGCGTTCCATTTGTTGCTTCTTGGTCACCCCAGTATGAAGAGCTAGCGGAAGAGCACGGCATCGGTGAGATTGCTCGTGACCCGAAGGATTTCGTAAAGCTTTTAAAGAAGTACCAAGACGTTGATTATCGACAAGAAATTTCAGATTTGAATTGGAAGCGGGTCAAGAAATTTGATGTAAAAATTGGGGCGACTCGTCTTATCAAGACGATCAAGAACCTAGTGAAGCGTGCGAGATGAAGCGAGGTAAGCCTCTAAAGAGAACACCGTTGAAGCGTGGTAGTAGTCAGTTGAAGAGAACTCCTTTAAAGAAGCGTTCCGATAAGATGTCGGAAAAGTATGTGGGCCGTCGAAGCATTGTTAAGCAACTTCTGTCTGAACGCCCGCATTGTGAAGCTTGTTTGGTGTGGGCTTCTTACGATTATCAGACCGGCAATAGTGATTCTCTTTTCGTTAAGCATAATAAAAGTAAAGACATTCACGAACTTGTGAATAGGTCACAAGGCGGAAGCATCTTGGAGTATGAGAATCTACTGGCTGTGTGCAGGCCATGTCACAGTAGAATAACTACAGAACCTTTAATTTCTGAAATGCTTGGCCTTCATTTAAAAAGCACGTCAAACAAAATGTCGCATTTCCTCGAAGCAGAAAGGGTAAGAAATGCCTGGAAAAACGGAACTCCTGCAGAACCTTATTGGTTCAGCTCTAACTGAGCATCCCGATCTACTAGACGAAATCAACAGCCTATCTGGAGGGTTCGCTGATAGCGATCTTCCATTTTTAGATAGAGAGGAAGTTAACGAATCGTTTCTTTCTGATATCCAGAAGGGATGGAGGCATAACGGTGTTGTAATTGTTGACTCGTTGATTCCCGACGACATGATTGAAGCATACCGTCAAGACTGGATTCAGCATAATCGTGTCAACCATGATCGTCCTTTGGGCTACCCTGGCGAGTGTGCTTACTTTCAGGTAGAAAGTCTAATGAATATCGCTACCTATGCTCCATTAAGTAATATCCTTGAGCATCTTATTGGCGATCAGATGGGTATTCATTTGAACTTGACTGGTTGGAAGTCCACAGAACGGAACTGGCACCAAGACGGGTATTTGAATCCTGACACGAATAAGGATCATTACTTGGCTGTGTGGGCTGCATTGGATGATGTGCATGAAGATGCTGGCCCATTTGAGTATGTTCCGGGTAGTCATGTTCTTCCGGTTATTACGCAAGATGCAACAAAGTCTAGGTTAGAGCCTCATGAGCGAGATGATCCTAACTGGCCTAAGTACTCGGAGCGCTTCCTTACTCCCATGTTTGAAGACATCTTACATCGTGGCAACCTTTCGACTGAAAAGTTTATCGCCAAGAAGGGTGATGTATTAATTTGGCATGCACGCTTGATGCATCGAGGCGCAATTCCAAACAATCCAGACTTGTGGAGAGAGACAGCAATTCTCCACTATTCAGGTGTGAATCATCGTCCCGATATGCCACAAGGGTACCAGTATCAGGACGGTGGATGGTTCTTCCCAATCAATCAAAACATTCCTTTGTGAGATGGCTGCCAATTACGGGACAGCGGCTAAAGCTAAAGCCACAAAGTTACACAGTCTACTTGTGAGGACTCGTGATGGGTTTCGCTGTCGCTGGTGCGGGGTTCACAAAGATGACGGCAAGCAGATACAGTGCGCTCATATAATCAGTCGGTCTATCTCGGCTACTAGGACTGATGAAAAGAATGCGGTTGCCTTGTGTGCGTCGTGCCATTGGAAGCAGTCTAAAAACCCGCTGGTTTGGGCGAGATGGCTTGAAGATGAGCTAGGTAGAGAGCATTTAGACGATCTGCTGGAACGTGGCGTTTCGGGGGTGAAGGTTGACTGGGGCAGTGAAGCCGAACGCCTACAGTCTATTATTGACGAGATGAATGGAAATGGATAGAATAGCGACATGAATAGTACGAGAACTGCGCCAATCAGTCAGGTTGAAGTTGAGTCTGAACTTGTCCGCTTGATTGGTGAAATTGAGCAAGAAACTGAAGCATTTGAGATCCTGTGCAAGGATCATGCCCAAAAAGAAGCGTCTTACAAGAGCGCTTGGTATAAGGAATATCTAGCAGCGGAAGGTGCCGTGAAGCAGAAAGAAAGCTGGGCGGGTTACAAGACAAGCGATCTTCAGTACGATTCTATGATCGCTGAAGCGTTGGTTAAAGCGAAGCGTGAACGTCTTCATTCATTACGCACTGCCTGCGATGCCTTGCGCACGATTGCAGCAAATGTCAGATCGCAAGTAAAGTTTTAGGAGAACACTATGGAAAAGCAGTTACTCAATGTGGGGTGCGGTACCCACTATATCGACGGATGGGTCAACACAGATGTGTGGGAAGATCATTCCACAACACCTGATGTTTTGGTAAAGATGGATGAACCGTATCCGTTTGAGGATGACACATTTGATGCGATCTATCTCGGCCATGTGCTTGAGCATATTGCGTGGCCGAAGCTGGGTGTCTTTTTGACAGATATGGTTCGCATCGCTAAGCCGGGTGCCCCGGTCCTTGCTGTCGGTCCTGATGTTCATAAGTGTATTAAGCGGTGGGCTGAGAAACTAGAGCCTTGGGACATGGTTGTTTCTACGATGGAGCATCAGGATGTTGACTCGCAAATTTATCACATGTCCGACGATGGTCAATATCTTACTAAGACTCCGCCGGAGTGGTGGGATGGAGCAGCGCACCATTGGAATTGCTATGAAGATCGCTTAGAGCTGGTCATGAATACACACTTCGAGAATGTACAGGTTTACTCTCCTTACATTGAGCGGGACCTACCCGGCAACCGACATGATTGGTATGACTCACGCACAAACATGCGCTGGCCTACGGTCGGGTACTGGTGGTGGCAATGTGCAGTTATGGGGTATGCGCCGTCATGATCCATAACATCGCTTCAAATATTCAGTCGTTGGCTGTAGACATTGAGCTACTGAAGCCTCTTGAGGTTAACGCACGTCGTGGTAATGTTGATGCAATCATGGCGTCTTACAACAAGTTTGGACAAGTGAAGCCCATTGTGGCCGTAGAGGATGGCGATAAACTTTTAGTTATCGCTGGCAATCATCAGTTAGAAGCTGCTAAGCGTTTAGGTTGGCAAGAAATTGCTGTGTCCATCGTTGATTTAGATTCAGAAGACGCTCTTGCTTTCTCGCTGGCAGACAATAGGATTTCTGAGCTTGGTGAGACTGATGAAAGCGCTCTTATCGACTTGCTATCGGATGCTGTTAGCTTGGACGAAGATTTTTACAGCACCCTTGGTTGGGACGATTTTTCGATTGCCACGATTGAAAACAATGTAATTTCTTCGCAGGTATCAAGTGCGCCTAATGACGGTTGGACTGCCCCAGAGATCACGGTAAACAGGGTTCCTGAAGAGAACAACGTTCCTGCTTTCGTGAGTGACAGTACAGATGAGACCCCAACTCAAACGTTCAACCCTGAAGGTGTAAGCACTGATACGATTGTGACTCAAGGAAGCACCACAGTCGGTGCGGCTGGTAGCAAGAACGTCGCTATTCAGTTTACTCTTGTTTTCGAGAACACCGATCAACAGGCGGGCTGGTACCGCATTCTTCACAAGTTGAAGGAGAGTCCTGTGTACGAAGGCGCTACAACGACAGAACTTTTGTTTGATTTCTTTGACCAGCATCTGGAGTAAGTCTCGTGCCTCGTAAGCAAATGTATTTGGATATAAATTGTGTAGAGGCTGCTAGGCAGCGAATTCGTCACGTTTATGATATCTTTGATACAGTTTGCGTTCAGTTTAGTGGCGGTAAAGACAGTACGGCTGCGCTGTATCTTGCGAAAGAGGTTCATGAAGAGCGTGGGCTTGGACCTGTCAAAACGATTTTCCGTGACGAAGAGATCATTTCTCCTGCAGCAGAAGAGTTTGTTACTGAAGTAAGTAACTACGATTGGGTTGACATGGAATGGTACTGTCTCCCTCAGCTGCAAGAAGTTTGGTCCATGGGTACCCGTGAGCTAGTTTTGTTGTGGTCGGCGTTTAGGGAAGAGTGTGGCTTGCTGGTCCGGGACTTTCCGCCAAACTCTATTCGGGCCGAGCATTTTGGATTGTCTGGTAATCTACCCCTCCCTAAACGAATAGATGAGTATACAATGCAGGGCAAGCGTGGCCGAACTGCGTTTATTACCGGAGTAAGGGCGAATGAGTCAATGGTCCGGTACCGATCTGTTACTCAGAAGCTTCACGAAAATTACATCAATCGTCCTCAGGGTTTACCCAAGTCAATTCCACTACGGTTTGCAAAAGTTCTATACGATTGGACTTCTGATGATGTTCTTAAGTTTATCACAGAAGAGCATGGTGCTCCTTATTGCAAGTACTATGATTACGCTATGTTGGGTGGAGCAAATCAACGAGTTGGTACGCCCTTGTTTTCTACTGCAGCTAGAAGGTTGACTGACGTAATCAAGACCGAGCCAGAGTTTTACGATCGGCTAGTTGAAACGTTCCCTGAGATAGATACTCAGCGTCAGCTCTGGGGAGAGTACGATATAGAAGCGCTCATAGATGATTTTGTTGCAGATGGGTGGGATGGCGTTAAGGAATGTATCGAAATGCATTTTATTGATGCCGACTATAAGCGTCTAGCTTTTTCTTTTGCAGATAAGTTTAGAACATCACATAAGAAAGACCCTTTTGCATATCCGATTGATCATCTAGTTCGAACCTTGCTTCTGAATTCCGTTGTGGGGAACCCTTCCCCAGTTGGTCCGCAAACGATTGCACACAAGAAGAGGATGCAGGCTCTCTATCAAGATATAGCTGATGCCGATAGCCTTGACTTGCACGACGATTTTAGGTTAAGTTAAGTAAATGTACATTTCAGTTTCTCCAAATAAATTGCAGCCTTCTTTTTGGGGTTCAGTGAACTATGTTGTTTCACCGGACTTCAATAGATTGCGTACCTCTGTTGAAAAGTTTGGCATACTTCAACCAATTGTATGTCAAGCATCTACTGCATGTATCATTGATGGGTTCCATCGTTGGGAGATTGCTAAGCTTCTAGAGCTAGAAGAAGTCCCTATTGTAAAGGTAGACGTGGATGATGTTGAGGCAGCGATACTCCACGTGAACCTGAACCGGAACCGTGGCGTTGTAGTCAATAAGTTCTTGTCAGAGCTTTTGCGAGAGTTGTTTTTAGATAACGATATTGATGGTGAAGATTTCCAAGATCAGCTAGGCTTAGATGATGATGAGTTTATGTTGCTCATGGAAGGTTCTTTAATCAAGATGCGTAAGATTAAAGCACATAAGTATTCGCCTGCCTGGGTGCCGATTGAATCGGCAACAGGAGAGAGCGTTAAGATTGAGCGACCGACGGGCGATCCCGAGTCGCTGTGACAGGAGATAAAATGGGAATGGAATTTAATGCGTATCAGGTTGGTGCTAAGACGACCGCTATTTATCCGAAGGAATCAGCGGTTGAGTACCTGACTCTTGGTCTCGCTAGCGAAGCAGGCGAAGTTGCTGACAAGGTAAAGAAGCACATTAGAGACAGTGACGGGGACTATACTGATTCGGTATTCCGCTCTGCTATCAGTAAAGAAATCGGTGATGTGCTTTGGTATGCTGCCGTGCTCGCCTGGGAGCTTGGTATTGATCTCAACGACATTGCTAAAGAAAATATCGAAAAGCTTTTTGACCGATACGATCGGAACGTGATTCAGGGGTCCGGGGATGAGCGATAAGTCATGGCTTGACCTTGGGACTAGGATTTCGTCTGAGCAATCGAACAACGAGATTTTACTCAAGTCCAAAGGCGACTATACTGTTACACTAAGCCCGGTCTTGATGCATGACGACGTTATGGGCAAGATCGCCACGTTCCCTAACCGCTTTATCATTAACCGAGTTAGTTTGGATCAGACTCACCGCATCATGTGGGAGGTCGTGAAAGAACGTTACTCGGTTGTACCCAACTCTAGCATTTTAGATAGAGCTAGAGATATCGTGGCAAAAGCAAACGGCGCAGCCTCTTTGCATAGTTGCGGGGTGCTTGAGGAAGGTCGTAAGTTTTTCGTGGCCGTTAAGCATAGTAGCACAAAGATCCTGTCTACCATGGGTGAGGATTCTGTAGATAACTATATCGTTGTCATTACTTCCCACGATGGCAGTATCCCTATTTGCTATTACAACCTAGATGTTCGGGCTGAAACAAATTCTGTTTATCGTTTTTCTGCTGATGCAGATTTTAGTTTGCGTAAGCGACACACACCGAATGAGACGATTGATCCTATGGATGCGACAGAAGCTCTCACGATGCGTCAGATTTGGTCGGAGAAGCTTGACCTTATCATCAGCGAGTTTACATCTTCTCACATGTCTGCTGATAAAATGTTCAAGGTGATGGAAAAGTTCTGGTCCACTCAAGGAGCTTCTTCTGCTAAGAAGCGTTCCAACGCTGAAGATGTGCACGAGAAGATCAATACTATTTACCGTCAGCCTCATAATCTTGGCCGGTTCGGTGAAACGAAGTGGGCGGCGTATAACGCTATTACGGAATACATAGATTTCCACAGAGATATTCCACCGATTGAAGCAGCACAGCACTCGTTAGAGTTAGACAACTTCAGTCATCGGCTTAAAGTAAATGTCTTTAATGCGGTAAGAGACGCTTAGTCAGATTATAATCTCAATCTTTTTGCGACGCCCCATACCAAGTCCTGCACAATAGTTGAAAGCGTGTACTGCAGCGTCAACTTGATCGTCGTGTACTCGTGCTTCCGGGAACGAAGAGATTTCGTCCAAAAAGTCTGTGTTCCACTCTGCCATCATAAGGCGAACATTTCCGTTGGCTACAGCTGCCGCAAGTGGCTTGGCTCTGGTGACTTTATCACCAGTAGCGCGTTGGCCTTTGAAGTCATAGCCGGGTAGCACATATCTAGCGTATTGGTCAATAAGGTTTTTACCTGCAGACCCTGGCTCTTGCTCCATCATGATCGGGATTTCGGGACCATCTTCCGCAGCGGTGGCTCTAATGAACTTTTCAACTTTATCGCCCTTCGCCCTAATTCTACGGATATCCAAGATATAGAACACGCCATTGTCAAACGCTCCGAGACAGCCAACGGTCCAGTCAGGGTCCGGGTTTGATTGTGTTGGTTCTGAGCCAGCGAGGTCCCAGAATCTGACGATTTGTGTATCGTTCGAGAATGATGGGATCTCGTTATGGTCGATAACCTCAAAACTTTCACGGTTGAAAAGTGATCCTAAAGCAGTTGACCACCAGTCACCAAACTCCAAACGTTTTCTTTCAACAGGATCTAGCTCCTGCAAAACTGCACGGTAAGAAGCCGGATCAATACCAGGGTTATCGGTCAGCATCGAAGGAATAAAGATTCGTCCACGATTTTTTCCTTCAACAAGGAATCGCTGTCTGACCCAGTTAGGTGCAGGGTTTGTAGCTGCCCGCATTCTCAGCGGTACTTGAGCTAGCGGTCCTGATGCTGGACGACGAAGACGAGAGAACATGTAACGGTAGTCAGATTCTCTAATTTCTGTTACCTCGTCCATTCCGATGAATTGGAATTCCGAACCCTTGTATCTGAGGTAGTCGTTGACGTTGTTGAGGTAACCGAATGTGACTCTTGCACCGCTAGGGAAAGTTGCTGTGTAGCTGTTGGCATTCCAGTGAACGTCGTCGTATTGCATAGTCCAGTCTCTGAAGCGGTCCATGAGGGCGCCGGGTAGTGCAAGGTCAGCGTATGTACGCCTAAACAGGATTGCGCTGTAACCGGGTACGTCTACGTATTGTAGGGCTGCCATGATTAGAGCACTAGATTTTCCACCGCCTGCGGCTCCACCGAAGAGAACTTCTTGTGCAGTGCTTTTTAGGAAGACTTTTTGTGTCATCGACGGTTCTTCGATCCAATATTCGGAACGTTTTGGTTCTAGGTATTGCCGAATTTTGTTCCAGTCTGGAGCTTCGTTAGACATATCTGCTTGAATCCTTGACTATTTAGCTGTAAAGTATAAACATGATGAATTTTTTTAGCCGATCAACGTGCGCCCATCTACTTATGTGTTTTTCTGTGATTCTAATTGGGCTTGGTCTTAGTATACTAAGTTTAGGGTGGGGTTTGGCAAGTGCTGGCCTTGCGTGCGGTATTTATGGGTATCTCTTAGGGGCTGAATAATGGCATGGAATTCCACATCTAACAAATCACTTCGCAACATTGCTGTAGGGCCAGAGGAGCAGAAAGCTGCTCCTATTTCTGTTGGCGCCCCAGTTTCGTACAGCCCTTCTTTGGCGGATAATCGTGGTTATCATGATGGGTGGGACATTGTTAAGGCTTATAAAGAGGGCGTCGCTAAGGTCACTTGGGTGTTTAGAAGCATTGATGTGATCGCTTCAAACCAAGCACGCCTTCCCATGATTTTACGCAAAGACAACAATCCCTTTGGTGAGATTGTCCAAGACGCTGATTTGTTGAAAATCTTCAATAACACTGCCAACCAGGGCGAGAATGCGTTTGCGTTTAGGTATCGTTTGTCTGCTCAGCTTCTCATGAGTAGTCGTGGTGTTTTTGTTGAGGTTGTACGAGGTAGAGGTGGTGTACCCATTGCGCTTCACCTTTTGCCGCCTCAGAATACGTCACCTATTCCTGATGTTCAGAAGTTTGTGAAGGGTTTTGAAGTCAAGATTAGTGCACATGAGAAGCGTACGTTGCGTCCAGAGAATGTCATCTGGATTCGCCGTCCGCATCCTTTGGATCCTTACTTGTCGATGACCCCAATGGAAGCTTCTGGGGTTGCTATCGAAGTCGAAAGTTTGGCTAAAATCTACAACAGGAACTTCTTGATTAACGACGGTCGTCCCGGCGGTCTACTTGTTCTACGCAGCGAGATCGCTGACGAGGATAAAGAGGAGTTACGTTCCCGTTTCCGTGGCAATATCGGTAGAGCAGGCGCTGTAGGTGTAATTTCCGTCGATGATGGTGCAGATTTCGTTGATACTGCAGCCAGTCCTCGTGATGCTGCGTATATCCAGATGCGAACAATCACCAAAGAAGAGATTTTGGCAGCATTTGGTGTACCTGAGTCGATTATCGGCAACTCTTCTAACCGTACTTTCGCTAACGCTTCTGAAGAGGGGAAGGTTTTCTGGATGGAAACCATGTCTCCGCACTTGGACTTGATTGCACGATCGTTCGACAAGATTGATCCTACTTACTACATTGATTTCGATACCGGTAATGTTCCCACGCTGGTTTTAGCTAGTCAGGAGCGGGCGATGCACTATTTGTCAGAGTTCCAGCAAGGTCTAATTAGTGTTAATGAGTATCGTCAAGCGGTGAGCCGTAAGCGTGTTGATGGCGATATTGCTGATTCGTTGTTGGCTAACCCGAATCAGACGCCGATTGCGAATACTGAGAAAACGCAGGAGGAGATTGCTGCTGAGCAGGAGGAAGCAGCGGCGGCTGAGGGCGGTGCAGTTCCGACCAGTATTGCTCCTGGCGGCGGTGCTCCCGGTGCAGGTGTTGGTGAATCATTGGATGCGCAGAGGTCTGCTGCGTTTAGTCAGGATGTTGCTGAGTTTAGTCCTGAGGTTGGCGGGTTTGTTCCTGCTGGCACTGTGCAGGGTACTGATAATATTGAAGCTCCTGCATCAAGAGTTCCTAGCGAATCTGCACTATAGTTTATATAATTACCCGTTTTTCAGTTTATATAAATACGCTAAAGTAACAACCCTCGCCCCGATAACATATACTCAGGGCGCTCTTAGACCTTAAGGAGAGACATGACTTCTGTCGTTATGGAAAATGCATCTGAAAAGGAAGAAGACTTCACTTTTAAGGCCATTTCAGGCCAGATTGGCATTGATAAAGCCGAAGGTATTGTCGAAGCATTTGTTTCAGGTATTGGCAATCGCGATTCAGTTGGCGATGTTGTTATTTCTGGGGCTTTTAACGAATCTTTAAAGCGCCGTAAGCCCCGAGTTGTTTGGGGCCACGATTGGAATCAGCCCATCGGTAAGGTTCTGGAGATTTACGAAGTTTCTAGAAATGATCCAAGACTGCCTGAGAAGATGAAGAATGCTAAGATTGGCGGACTTTACGCAAAAGTTCAGTTTAACCTCAATACTGAGCGTGGTCGTGAGGCGTTCGCAAATGTTGCATTTTATGGAAATGATCAAGAGTGGTCGATTGGTTACAAAACACTAACCGCCGATTACGATGCTATGCAAAAAGCAAACATGCTTAAAGAAGTTGAACTATACGAGATTTCTCCCGTACTACACGGCGCTAATCAGCTAACCGGTACTATTTCTGTAAAAGACGATGAAGAAGGCACAGTGACAAAAATGCATATGGATGACAACGGAATGGGTAAGCCGTCAAATAGAGCCGACGCAATGTCATCAATGATTGGCAATGCGCTTTCTCAAGCTCTTCGTAAGCCGGTAAAAATTATCAGTGTTGACGGAAACTCGGTAATCTTTGAGACAGGCGAAGACATGACATGGATGGCCACGTTCTCAATGGACGAAGGCAACATCATGGTTGGGAAGCCTACGAGAGTGAAGCCTACGATGTCGTATACGCCGGTTGGTGATTCGGCTCCTCCTTCGATGATGGTTAAGGACCCTGACGAGAAGGACGCTGAAGAGCCTGAAGGTATCCGTGACGCAGAGGACGAGCACGGTACTTGGGCGACTCCTGATATTGCTTTAGCATGGTCGAAAACATTTGGTTGTTCTGGCACCCACTCACATGGTGGTGGCTATCTTCCTTGTGACACGCACGAGGAGTACCTTGAGGCACTGAAACGTTTTGATGGTAATGCTAACATCAATGTTCACAACAACTACTTGGCCGGTGTGGAGGTCGAAGAGGCAAAGGATGCTACTGGCGGCTGTTCTTGCGGTACCGAAGAAAAGGGTCATGGGTACGGGGAGTCAAAGACACCTGAGTATCTCAAAGACCCCATGGCGCTTCTTTTGATGGCTTACAACGAGATGTTGAAGCTTCGTGGTGCAGGCACACTACGTGAAGCCACGCTTGAGCTTATTGCTGGCGTTGAGGATTATCTGACGGAGGCTCCGATGTCTCGTCCAATGGAGCAGGGCGAAAAGGCTGTTTCTGGTTTCGTGGTACACGTTAAGTGCTCTGATGATGAGGCTCTTGATGTTTCGTCTGCGCTTTCGGCTGTGCCTGTTTTCTCCTTCAAGACAGATGAGGGCGTGGATGTTCACTTCTCTACGAAGATGGATCATGATGAACTTATGGTTAAGGTAGCGGATTCTTTGGCTACTTTGGAATTTGTTCCTAGCATTAGCATTACAGAACCCATTGACACCGATGAGGGTGCTCAATAAGATACTCTATAAAGGATTTAGGAGTTTATAATGAGTGAAAATCTTAACGAAGACCTTCAGAAGTTTGAAGAAATTCAGGCGATGCTGGACGGTGAAGAGAAGGGCATGCATGAGGACGAGAAGGGTGCGCCTTCTGTTTTCATGACCGATATCCGTTTCAAGGAGATGCAGGATGCTGGTGAGCTAATTTCTGAAGAGGAGTTTGCTGAGCTTTCTGAAGAAGATCAGCTGCTCATGGAGAAGGTTCTTGTCATGGACGAGAAGGGTGATACTCCTATGGGTTGGATGTTCCGTTTCAAGTCAGAAGATGACGAGGACGAGGCTGACGAAGACGAAGCTGATGAGGCGGACGAGGATGACGAGGATGACGAGGACGCCGAGGAAGCCGACGAAGATGGCGAGGAAGCCGACGAAGATGGCGAGGAAGCCGACGAAGAAGAAGCCGACGAAGACGCCGAAGACGACGAAGATGATGATGTGAGCGAAAAGGCCGCAGTCATCATGTCAATGATGCGTGCGCCTAAGAGTGACAAGCCTTCAATTTTCTTGACCGACTCTCGGTTTAAGGAAATGATGGAAGACGGTGAGCTAGTTTCCGATGAAGACTACGATGGTCTTGACGAAGACGCTAAGGGAGCTTTTGAGGCTGTCGATGTTTACGAAGAGGGCACCAGCAAGGGCTATGGTAGACGCTATCGTCGTCGCAGTCCCCTTGAGCTGAACGCTATGCGGAAGGCAGAAGACGAGAACGCTGTTGAAGACGTATTTGAAACTGCTGAAGAAGCGATGGAACGTGCTGAAGCTCTTGGTTGCGAAGGCATGCACCGTGCAGGTAAGATGTTCATGCCTTGCGCTTCCCACGATGAGTGGATGGATCTGAGCAAGAAAGAAATGGCTGCCAAGAAAGAGCGTGAAGCCGAACAGGCTGAAGCTGCTCGTGAAGCTCGGCAGGCTGCTCAGCAGCAGGCACAGGAAGATGCTCCTGCAGGAATGCCCGCAGAGGGCATGAAGTCAGATGACTTCCTGTGCGGATTTAGCCGTAAGTCAGTTAATCAACCATGCGAGTTTTGTCAAGGAGGGTGTATGCCTACCGAAGATCTCCCCGGTTTAGGAGATATTGAGTCCCAGGTCAAGTCACTACATCAAGGTTCAGAGATTGTTGGTTCTGGTTACTCAACAGCAGACGACATTTTCGTTGTCGATGTGAAGCGTGCCGATGGTTCGTGCATTCAGGTCTTCCTGTCCGGCGAGGGCGAGGAGATGGGCTGGCTGCGTATTGATGAAGATGAGATGGATGCCAAGTCTGGTGAGATGCAGGACATTGTATCTCAGGCCGACGCCGAAGACGCTGCCGTTAAGGCTCTTGAGGATCTCGACATCAAGGGCGACGTGATGGGCGTTCTGGTCGATGTGTTTGCTAATCAGGACGTGTACGTCGTTGAGGTTGATACCAACGAGAAGAGCTACGATGTGTTCGTTTCTCCTGAGGGCAAGGTCCTTGGCTTCGATGAGTACGAAGTTGAGAATCCTTTCGACTACGACATGGACGAGGAAGATGAACTGAAGGCTCTTGAGGCTGAGCTTGAGATCAAGCGCATGTACTCTCGTGAACAGCGTGAGGCCATGGCTGAGTCTGGCGACGCTCTTCCTGACGGTTCTTTCCCAATTGCTGATGCTGCGGATCTGGATAACGCTATCCAGGCTTACGGTCGTGCCAAGGATAAGGCTGCGGCTAAGGAGCACATCATGAAGCGTGCTAAGGAGCTTGGCAAGGAAGACATGATTCCTGCGGATTGGAACGAGGAAGAGCCAGAGGCACCTGAAGCGGAGGCTGATGCGCCTGCGGAGAAGGAAGAAGACGTTGAGCTTATCAACGCTTTGGCCGAATTCCAGAACATGCTCGATGGTGAAGATTTGGCCTGATCCGGAAGGGGTTGCAGCTTATGAGACCCGCTCGCTTAGAGCAAGTGATCAGTCAGGCAAATGAGGCATTATTTAATGTAGGCAGCAATGCTGTTGTAGGCGATAGTTGGCACAAAGATACGGTAAAATACTTTTATCAGGATGATGTGCTTGTAGAGTACGTTCCCTTGGACGATGGAAAGGCTTCTGATGATGGAAACTGAAACTCCTGAAATCGGACCTTATTTTTCTAAGGTTGGTCCTGAAATTGGGCCTAACGCCGACCAGTTAACTGCTTTAACTCGTGGCCGTGGTCCTCGTCGTGGCAATCTTGAAGATCTGCTGAAGTATTGGCGTCCGATCATGAAGAAGCCGGGTGGCTTTCGTCGGTGTGTCGTTATTTTGATGGACAAGCCGCAGTTTGGTGGTAAGCCGCAGCGTATTTGTGCTTGGCTTCACCACGAGTTGACTGGTAAGTGGCCGAATGAGGGCAAGGGTAAGCGTGGCGCTGGTAAGGGGAACCGGAAGCGGCGTGGCAAGTTGACTCGTCGTGTTCGTTCTGCTGCTCGAAAAGCAAAGTCTGTTGATTTGAGTCAGCCAGAGTATTCTGGTTCTTCTTTGCGTTATGCTGTGAGCGAGTCTCGTGCTTATGGCGGCATTTTGGTTCAGCCGATTGCGGGTCGTCAGAATGTTGTTGATATGAAGGCTGCTATTTTTAGGCAGTATTTGGATACACCAATTGCTGTTGAGCATGATGAGTTTTCTGTTAAGCGTGTAGGCTTGTTTGGTTCTAACAGTCGCTTTGGTCAGGTAGCTCAGGCTGTCGGCTCCAGTGCTCTTCCTGGCAATGTTAGTGTTGTCAGAAGTCCTGTGCGTTCAGGGATTTATCGTGCGCTAACTCCGGGTGGAGGTAGCGGTCGTGGCCGTCGTTTGGCGGGCGCTGGTCGTCGCTTATTGGGCCGTTCGGGTCGTGGTGCCCGTAACCGGTTCCGTTGTCCGCCTGGGTTTGAGAATGGCGGTACGTTCACTGATCGTCGTTTCAGTACTTGTGGTGCCCAGGTTTTGGGTATTCCGGGGGTTGGTCCGGGATCTCTCATCGGTGGTACGGGTCGGGCGCTGGCTAGGTTAGCTAGAAACGCTGAACTTATTTCGAGTATTGGCGATTTGCGCTCTCAAAGAAATCCTGGCGTCTTTATTCGTGCTGCCCAGATTCCGACCACTCCGAAGAAAGTCAATGTCACTGCTCGTGCCGCTGGTGTTAACACGGTTCTGAACGCTATTGATGATGATCGTTGGAGCATTCGGGTTTCTAAACGAGATGGTGTTATTCTTGAGCCTGTTGCAGGTTTGAGTTTCTTCGCTAATCAGACCGGCGACTTTGACGATGTTGTGGACGGCTCGTTGATTATCAAGAATCCTGATGCTTCGTTTGATTCTCCTGAAATCGTTGAGGCTGTTCAGTCTATCAATGCGGGCTTTAGGGATGTGTACTTTGCGATTCCTGAGGTCGGTGTTGTTCGTTTCGGTAGAGAGGGCGGTGAGCTTAGTCCTGCAGATCGTGCGTCTTTAAGTCGTACTCTACCTACTCGCATTTCTCGTGATGCTGATCTTCCGGATCCGACTGCCGGTCTGCGAGGGTTTGCTGACGATTCTGGCGGTAAGTTCGTTGTCGAGTTCGGCAATCTTAATGAGCAGGGCCGCTTTAATGTTGAACAGGCCGACAACAAACTAGTTAAAGTACAGGGGCCGGGGGGCACGGTTCGTCAGGTTCCTCAGTGGGTTTATGAAACGTTTTTGTCTCGTTCTGCACCACGTCGTGCTAAGGACGATCCGATCTTTGAGCTTGTTCCGGAGGGCAAGTCCGTAAACCCTTTTTTCATAACCGCAAAGGCGGTCCAACCCGATACACTCTATAAAGAGTATCAGGCGGATATTGCGTTTAAGATAGATGCCTATAAGGATCAGGCGTATTTGGGCGGGGTGAACTTTAAGCGTGTCCGTCCTGGCGGTGTTCCTTTGCGTCGGGCGTTGGGCGGGTTTGCTTCGGCATTAGCGTTCTTTGATCCGTCGATCAGTCGTTATCGTTGTCCCCCTGGTTTTACTGGGGGCGGTCAGTTAACGAATATGCGTGGCACTACTTGTGGCCGTAGTTTGAGGTCTTCCACGATGTTAAGCTTGGGTAATTTGCAGGATGCTCGTGGTAAGTTTGCCCGCAACAGACCCGGCTCAGGTCGCTTGGCTGGTGTCATTGTAGATGATATCGAAGAGGGAAGTTTCAGGCAAGGTGTCTTTGAGACTCAGGCTGCTTTCGATGAGGTTATTGCTGACTTTGATAAGTTGTCAGAGCGGCTTCCTCCTGTTGATCAGTTGGATAGGCTGACTCCTGTGAATATGCCTCCGTTGACTGATGATGTGCGTGCAGCTTTGGATAACATCGGTAATGATTTATCTGCTGCTTTGCGTCGTGTTCAGTTTAGTGGGGCTGATGAGTTGGATGAGCCGTCTTGGGAGGCGTTGGCTTCACGGTTGCAGGATATCGCCACGGTTGAGGCGCAGCGTCAGGCGTATCTAGATTTTTACGGCATTCGGTCGCCGGGTTTGGAGTCTGCTGCTCGACTTGATAGCGATATTGATGAGTTTGCTGGTCGTCTTGTTGGTATTGCAGAGAATCGACGTGTAGCGACTACGGTTGATGAAGTCGCAGAAGAGGGTGTGACGGCCCTGTCTGTAGGTGAGCGTGCAGAAGAACGCATTGAAGCTTTGATAGATTTGAACGATCAAGACGGTTTGTGGGATGTGGCAAGCATGGTTGATTATGCTGATCTGCTTGACCAGTTACCGATGCCCGAGACTGATGAGGAAGATCGCAGGTTGGGGCTTACGCAGGAGCAGTTCCGTGATGCCATGGTAAATCAGGTGTCGAAGTATGTGGCGAAAGTTGGTGAGGATCCGGATAGTCTTTCTTTGGAAGAGTACTCGTATTTGTCTTATGCGTTAGGGCGGATTGCTGAGACTGAAGGATACGGCCCGGATCGTAGAATGTTAAGCATGGCGTATGACACCATTTACAATTTAACGGCAGATAGAAGAAGGCGAGAGTTAGGTCAGTTGGATCGCCCAAGTTCTGAAAGATCTGAAGAGGCTTTGATTTACCTCATCTTGTCTACTTCAGAAAACGAGTATCTTGATAATGTTGAAGATTATGCGGCACGTATGGTTGATCGTGTTTACGCTCAGTTAAATGCTTCGGAAGGCGATGCGTACGATCTTTTCACTAAGAACGTTGTTATGGAAAAAGAGCTTGAGAGAATGTTGGGACGTTCTGTTAAGGATATACACAACGTGAGCATGTATGAATCAGTTGCTGATGCCATGATTAATGATATGTTTAGGCGTGCTGATGCTGCTGGATTAACTTATTCGGCAGAAGATAAAGCAGTGACTGAAAGAGTTCTGAAAGACACGATCTCTCATATGAAGCGTGGTTTTGAACTGCAGCGTGTTAGCTCAAACATGTCCAGAGCGGGCGAGGATCTGGACAGATTGTATAGTCAGTTCTTAGATAACGATCGAGATATTGAGAGACTTGTCAGAAGTATTAGCGATCGTGAGTTTGTGGTCGCTATGGCATCTTTGCAGATGTCTATTGATAACTTGTATGGGGTGGACGGCGCAGAACAAAATTTGGCGGCTTTGATTGCTTTCAAAACAGAATTTAGAGATGCCCGTGCCAAAACAATAGGCGATGTTGCTGGAAAAATTAATTATGTTGTGAATGACCCTGATTTGCTGCCTGGACCAAACGATGTTCCTGTCTGGCAGGTTGCTATCCGGGAAAGGAAGAAAGCAAGCACGCAGGGAATTCTGACGTTGGGGCTTTCGGGGCTAACACCAGAGGAATATGATGTTTCGCTTCCGGGCGAAACACCTTATGACACTTTATATCGGCTTCAGTCTGAAGGAAAGCTAGGCGAGTGGGCGTTGAAGCTTTTAAATGCGTCTGATCCAAAGGGTGCTAAAGATCGTAGCAAGCGTACGATCGTAGCTGCGTATGATGCTAGAACAGATGACGATAGACCAGTAATGGTTGAGATTGATAACGTGTCAAATGCAGACAGTGTTTATATCCCCACATTCGATGAATTGGGTTTGGTTTCTGATCTGTATGTGACGGTATTTGATGAGGACGGAAATGAGTTAACTCGTCAGAAGGTCAGCCCCACGGGTAATGTGGTACGTACTTTAGCTTTCTCATCTGATGGAAGTTATAGCGTACAGCACGACTATGTGGTTGTAAACAGTAGAGATGATCCAGAGTTTCCTTTTTCAGTGCCCTTACCTGATGGCAGTATTCTAAAGCTGGACAATAGAAAGCGTGGAATTTCTGATTTGCTCAACGCTAGATATTTGGGCATGGCGTTTGCTGCGGGCTTTAAAGAAAATCATAATCTTGATGTGGGTTGGGACGGTAAATATGTTTGGCCGAAGAAAGGTGTCCGTTCTAACACAGAGTATAAGATTAAAAATTTGAATTTAGCGTTTAGGGATTTGGTTAAGAATTATGACGGGGCTAAAGACGCTATAGATAAAGGCCAGTCGTTGTCTCGTTACCAGATTACTGCGTTGCTGGTTTTCGACGGAGACGACAGTAAGCGAGATCGTGTAGCCTCGCTACTGAATCAAAATTTGCAGCTCGGTGATGATAAATTTAAAGACTGGGCGCAGTATCCTGAATTCGTACAAGCTTTGCGGGCTAAGACTGGCAGCAAGCATGAGGGCCACGTTGTGAAGTTGTTCAAAGACTCTTATCTATCATTTAACAATGCTGAGGCCCTCGCTTTGATGGATGAAGTCAATGACTTCATTCCGGCAGGTTCTGTTAGTAGAATAACATCTGTTGATGAGATTAATGCTTTGGGTAGTTATGCAGATAGAAGCAATCAGAAGCTTGGTGATTTTACTATTGATGAAGGTGTTATTGATCTTTCTTCGGCAGACATTAACGAGATAGGGTGTTAGTATGTCTGATTTTTCTACACAGAGTTTTATTACTAACAAAATAATTGAACAGATTGCTGAGAAGATGTTCTGCGAAGTTCATCCTACTCGTCCACGTACCCCTAATGGTGTGGCGCAGCGGTATAATCCAGATTATCGTTCTGATCTTGATCCGAAGCGTGTGGTTACTGGTGCGCCCACGGTTGTTAGTAGAGAGAACGGAAATACGTCGATTGGTGATGTTGAGTCGGCGGTTTATCATGTTGTTGATGGCGGTTCGTTGTCTGCGGTGCCTGACGAGTTTTTAGGTGAAACGATTGTTCGGGATATTGCTGATGGTGGTGGCCGGTTTGAGGTTATTGCGGATCGTACAACTCCGGACGGTATGTTGAAGTTTCGGGATACGTCTACTGGCGTGGTGTATGGTTTGAAGCATCATGATGGTGAGGATGCTTTGGAAGATGCTGGCCGTGTAGAGATTTTGGCTTCTCGTGTTGCTGAGGAGTTTGGTTTTGCTCAGGGCCGTATGCGTGTGGCTAGTAACGTTGGGGAGAATGGTTCGTTTGCGGTTTTGATGGAGATGCCTGATTCGGTTGTGGTTGGGGATACTCGTGATTTGCGTCCGGAGATGAGTGTGTCGCAGGCGGATACTGATGATGTGGTTCGTTTGGCTTTGATGGATTTTGTTTTGTCTAATCCGTCTCGGAGTCCTTTGGACATTATGGGTTCTTCGGATGATGATGGGATGAGTTTGCATCCGGTTTCGCATTCGGGTGTTTTGGTTGATGGCGTGAATTTGAGAGATCAAGAGGCGCTTGCTGATTTCCTTGAAAAGGCTTCTGAGTCGAATCATCCTGCTGTTGTTGAGTTGCGTCGCCGTTTGGATGATGGCCGTGCTGATGAGGTTGCGGCGTCGGTTACTTCGTTGGTTGCGGAGTTGTCGGAGCAGGGTAACTCTGTTGGGGTTAAACGGTTTATGGCTGATACTGGTCGTTTACCTACTTCGGATTATGATACGATGCGTGGTAAGCAGGATTCTGTTACGGATCGGCTTATTACTTTGAGGCAGGCTGATGCGGATGAGATTGTTGGTTTGCTTCGTGGTGATGCGGCTAGAGAACGTGCGGGTGTTGTCGTAGGAAATCCGGGTGCTACTCCCAGAGTTGCTGCAGAGACTCAACGTCTTGCTGATGTTACTGATGCTGAACGCAAGTCTATTGTTGCGGATATTTTTAAAGGCTATCCGCATCTAAATGATTTGATGGAGAATGCTGGAATTGGTCCTGATGCTTCTGATGAGGAGAAGCTTGATTGGGTGATTGGTCACATGGAGGCTAATCTTGAAGAAACTATGCGGCGTGGAAGCATGGTTGATGCTGATGGCAATTTGACTGATGATGCTAGACTTACGCAGGTTTGGTATGATGCGGCTAATCGTTTGGCTAACAATACGGCTGATAAGCATGGCGTGCGGGTAGAGACCGCTGCAGCAGCAATGGCGGTTTTGTCTGCTGGTACTTCCTGGGAGCGCAATGTACCTTCGGCAATTAATGCTGTTAGGATTTTTAAAGAAGATCCCCCTATGGCTGATGTGGCGGAGCGTATGTTTGCGTCCGCTGCTGCCACAAAAGCAAACTCGTTGATGGCTGCTCAAAAAAGATTAAGCGAGTTAAAACAGAAGAAGAGTAGAGCGAAAAAGCATTTAGCTTCAGTTAAAACGGCACAGGCCCGTGTTGATCGCTTAACAGAAGAACTGTCTGTGTTTAATACCACGACAGCTGCCGAGTGGGTCGAGTCTATGGGCGGAAATATGGCGGGTAGAATTTCTGATCAGCCAGATATTGTTTTGGGTAAAGTTCTAAAAGCTTCAGAATCGTTTGGTTTGGATGGGGATGTTATTCGAGAAGTTGGAATGTCTCCGAACGCTGATGGCTCATTTTCTTTTGTTTTGAAAAAAGCGAAGGGAACTACTTCTCATGCTGCTAATGCTGAAAATGATCCTTGGACTAAAGTTGCTCGTATTCTTAAGGCAGATAAAGAGAATCCTGATTTGGGTACAGGGGAATTCGTGCAGCGGTTTATCACTGATAACTTGAGCACGCAGTCAAAAGTTAGATCTTTCTATAACAACATTGTTGATCCTAACGATACTAGGTTCAAGAGTTTGACTGCAGACACGCACCATTTTAACGCATCTCTGTTGATGCTTATTGGTTCCAACGATGAGATAATGAAGACTTCGTTTAAACCAAAGCCGGGGTCGGGCGGGTTCAATGGAAACTATTGGGCAGCCAGGGAAGCAGCTATTCGGATAGCTGAGAAATATGGATTGAATCCTCGTGAGGTACAGTCTATTGTGTGGGAAGCGCAGCGCCGCCTGTGGAATTATCCTACGGATTATGCTCGTAGAAAAGCTAAAGTAATGGAAGGTCTTCGTGAGGCCATGGAGCGGATTCCTAAAACAGAGCAAACTGAAGAATGGTATAGGCGCACGTTGTGGAATCTGTACGAGGAAGTGTATGCTGGAGCGAAAGTCCCAGATGTTGCCATCTTTGATGGTGACCCTGGCGACTTCTTAGTTGATTTGGATAAGTGATAACGATGAGTAATTTTGAAGATTCGCTTCTAGATGTTGATTTTGATGATCCGGGTGACCCTGATTTTGATGACCCCGGTGAAGAAGATGTTTTGTCGATATCAGATTATGTTGATCTCATCCCATTTTTAAGAGAAGCTGGTTTTAGTTCTCTGGCAGATGCGTTCGAGAAGACTATTCAGGCACAGACTGAAAACCCGAATGATGCTAATATAACTACAGGTGATTCAAATGGCGAAGCGGCATAATTTCTACTTCAACGGCAAGAACTACGGATACGTGGTTTTTGAGAACGAAAAAATGATTGATATGCAGTTTGCTGACCCTCAGCTCCACTTAGACATGGTGCGGTGGGCTGACGGTAAAGAGTTTAGGAGCATTAGTGATATGCTTGGTCGTTCTGCGGCCATGTGGCGAATTGAGGAAGTTGACGTATGAACGAGACGTACTACAAGACGACAGATGATGCTTTCGTCATTATTCGGGTGCAGGATCCTCGGTCTGCTGAGGCGCATTCAACTATGCACAGTCAAGCCAAGGTTGATCGTGTGTTTGCTGAGATAGAGAAGCTTCGTGAGATTGATACTCCCATGTTCACCGAGCAGCGCCTCAGGTTCTTCTTTCCTGAGCTGTCCGAGATTGACAGGTCAGAATACTCTGAGGCGTACACAGCTATTGATGAGTTCAACGCTAAGGCGATGTTAACAAAGCAGCGCATTGAGGCCATGTCTGACGGCGAGTTGGCAGATTACATCTTTTTCTTTTCATCTAACACTGGCTTGCTTATTCCTGCCGATGTTGATGCCTTTATGGAGGCTGTATTTTTCGGGTGGGGTATTAATATCAACATGCCCGGTGCAGAAGCGGATATTGACGATGCAACGCAGCGAGAGATACTAGAATATAGTTATGCGATACTTAACAAGGTCGAGAAAGAGAAAGACCCTAAGTATGTTCAAGATTTTATCAAATTAAGTGGCGGGGTTGTTCCTAGCGAAGAGCAAGGATAGTAACATGGCTAAAGATCCTTTGGAAGGTCAGACAGTTCCTACAGAAGAGATGGCAAAAGAGCTGTCGAAGATTTTGGGTTGTTCGGGAGCACACAAAGTGGGCGACGATGCTTGGGGTCCGTGTGAGTCACCTAAGGATCTGAAGAAGCTGATCCGGGTCGGTAACCCTGCTTTTCGTGAGTGGAAGAAGCGGCAACAGAAGAAGAAAAACTTCTACGACTTTTTAGAGTTGAAAGCGAAGGGTAAAGGGAAGAACAAGTTCCCGACTCGTGAAGCTGCAGAACAGGCCGCAAGCAAGATGGGGTGTGCCGGTGCGCATCAGACCCGGCAAGGGGTTTGGGCGCCGTGCATGACTCCTGAAGATTACAATGCGGCTCACGGCCATTTGAGTATCGGCGGTTCACCGGTTTTGAGGTTGCAAAGACCAACTCGTCGTGTTGCTACAGATTTACGTGCGTGGGAAAAACTTCGTGAGCGTGGGCCACGAGGCATTGAGACGTTGCCGGGTGGTGGCTTGGTTTCGGCTAAATCTGTTACGGCTTCTGATTCGTTTACCCCCACGAAGGGTATGGTAGAAGAAGCGAAGCGAGCATTGGCGTGGCGTAAAGAGTTTAAACGTGGGGGTACTGCTGTAGGTATCGCTCGTGCTAGGGACATTGCGAATGGCAAGAATCTTCCGTACAAGACTGTAAAGAGGATGAAGGCGTTTTTCGATAGACATCAGTCTGATGCAAACGCTGACGGGTTTAGACCGGGTGAAAAAGGTTTCCCTTCTAATGGTAGAATTGCTCATGCTTTGTGGGGTGGCGATACCGGATATACATGGGCCAAGAATATTGTTGCCCGTGTCGAAGGTACCGAAAAGTCGTTTAACTCAATTGAAGAAAAACGTTACTACACGCGTGCTCGCCGGATGGAGTATGCGAAGCGTGGTTGGGCGTTACCTGACGGTTCGTTCCCGATTCGGGATGTCGGGGATTTGCGTAACGCTATCCAGGCTTATGGTTTGGGCAAGAATCGTGAGGCTACCAAAAAGCATATCATGAAGCGTGCCAGGGCTTTAGGACGCACCGAGTTGATTCCTGAGAATTGGAAGACTCGTCAAAAAGCAGCTAGACGTTATGGGCCAAACGATCCTAAGACGCCAGCGAAGCCTTCGGAACGTATCCGGGGGTCTAGACGAAACAAGCCGGGAACGGCGGCTAGTACCCGTGGAGGGATTAAGCTTTCGGCTGCGGTTGAGACTTCCTTGAAAAACAAGGTCAAAGAGCATAATGAGAAGATGGAGAAGCGTAACAAGCCTGAACGCAAGGTGACGTTAGGTATGCTTAAGGCTGTTTGGCGTAGAGGTGCCGGTGCTTTCTCGGCTACTCACCGCCCAAAGATGGGTCGTCAGCAGTGGGCTATGGGTCGTGTCAACGCATTCTTGAAACTCGTGTCTAGCGGTAAACCGTCGAATCCTAAGTATACAACCGATAATGACCTTCTCCCTAAGAAGCATCCACGTAGAACTAAATCGTAAGCTAGTGGATTTCATTTTTGCTATACAATAGACTATTGCTTGTAACAGTAGCTGCAGAAACTTAGAAAAGTTCCCGTGGTTTACTTTACGTTGATGATAGCATAATATTTGACCGGTGTTACCACATTGTGTTGGGTCGCCTGTCATTAAACAGTAAAACATGTTAAATACCTTAAGGAGATAAACATGAGTTTTGATGAGAGTCGGCTCAACGAGGTCAAGACTGCTCTGTCAGCTAAGATGGCTGAGCAGCAGGAGATCGTTGATTCGATGCAGGTGGAAGGCACCACAGTTATCGCTGATGCGGAAAAGAAGGCTGCTTTCCAGTCAAACATGGCTGAGATTAACGAGATGAAGGGCCTCATTGAGGGCATTACTTCACTTCGTGACGTTTCGGCTTGGTCCTCAGAGGCCGAGTACAAGTCAGTTGCCGCTGAGGTAGCTGCTGGTGTTGAGCGCGAAGTCGCTACCCACGCCAAGTCAGTTGGTGAGGCTTTCCTTGCTTCTGACGAGTTTAAGTCACTTCAGGGCGGCAAGGCTGGCGTAAACATGGTTTCGCCTTTCCAGGCCAAGTCACTTTCCCAGAAGGACCTTTACTCAGGGCTGCCCACGGGTGATCCTGCTTCCTTCGGTGCGGTTGAGCGTGACGGCATTGTCCCGATTGCTCAGCGTCGTAGCCGTGTCCGTGACCTGTTCCCGGCACGTACTACTAACGCCGCCGTGGTTGAGTACTTCCGCCAGACTGGCTTCACGAACAACGCTTCAGTTGTTCCGGAGTACTCCAGCGGTAACTTTGGTGCGAAGCCTCAGTCAACGATGACCTTCGTTGGTGAGCAGGCTCCGGTCCGTACCATCGCTCACTGGGAAGCTGCCCACCGTAACGTTCTTGCCGATGAGCCGCAGCTGCGTTCAATCATCGACAACGAGCTTCTTTACGGTCTCCGTCTTCACGAGGACGAGCAGATCCTGAACGGTGCCGGTACTGGCGAGGACCTTACTGGTATCCTCAACACCACCGACGTTCAGACCTACGCATGGTCTGCTGGTGAAACTTCACCTGTCGCTGACACCAAGGCCGATGCTCTCCGTCGTGCGGCTACTCTGGCATACCTTGCCTACTACGAGCCGACCGGCATCATCGTCCACCCGTCAGATTGGGAAGACATCGAGCTGACCAAGAACTCGCAGGGCACCTACCTGCTTGCGATGTCAGTTGCCGGTGGCGCTGAGTCACGTGTTTGGCGTATCCCCGTCATCGACACTCCTGCTATTGCTTCAGGCACCGCTCTTGTCGGCGCTTTCGGCACTGGCGCTCAGCTTTACGACCGTGAGGCGGCTACGATCCGTATTTCGGAGCAGCACTCAGACTTCTTCGTCCGCAACGCCATCGTGGTGCTTGCTGAAGAGCGTCTGGCCCTCGCTGTCAAGCGTCCGGAAGCGTTCGTCAAGGTCACCTTCGACGCCGAACCGAGCTGATCCTAGTCCCTTCGGGGTAGTTGGATAAGTTGAGAACCCCCGGTCCGTTTGGGCCGGGGGTTTTCTTATTTACCTTTCGGCTTTGGTTGAGGGGTCCTTTGTTATAATAAGGGCATGCCTATATTCGATGACGACGACATTCCGTTTCCTGTGTGGACTCAGCATGATGTTGATTTGTTGGAGGCGATTGATCCGTTTCTTTTGTACGGGTTGACGAATGTTGTGGAATATCTTGTTACCCGCAATGGTCTGGTTGACAACGAAAAGTTTGATCTGTTGTTGTTGATGCATGCTGTTGCGAATAAAGATTCCAGAGAAGATATGTATTCGTTGGGTGAAACTGAGGCTGTTATTGGTGTGGCGAGCGAGTTTTGTTTGGTTGACTGTTTGTATGATCGTCAGTCTCTGGAAGCGTTAGAGTTGCAGGACAATGGGGTGTTATTTCTTGCTGTGAACGAGTCGAATGGTGCTGCGTTGGATGCGGCTGTGTGCTTGTCGGCAAGGTCTTCTTCCATGTTTAGATACGCCGCTGTTCGGCCTTCGTTGGCTTTGTTTGGTGAGTGGGAAACTATTTCTGGAGAGATATTGAAAGCCTTGTTGACTATGGGGCAGACATCCACTAAGATAGGGTTCCTAGTCGAATACTTGAAGGCTAGTAAGAATATCCCTCTAGATGATTTGTTACTGATTGGAATTTTGTTAAAGCTTGCAGAAGTTGGTTTGTTTAACATCTATTTAGATAACGAATCAGATGGAGTTCTTTCCATAAATACTCAAGCGGCGGGCATCTTCTTGTTGTTCTCCAACAGAGAAGATTTAGCTAGGCGGCTAGCTGAACTGACAGAATAATCTGTGACAAATAGGTTTGATTTCTTCCAATCTCGTGATAACTTGACGCCGGAAGATACGTCAACCCCCCTAGAATACTAAAACCACCTCTTTTCAGAACATCACTACACCACAAGGAGAACGTACTGTGGACCCCTTTTTTATTTCCGACGACCATGCCGCCTCATATGCTGATAAGATGCCTCCGTGGGGATTTAACGGATTAGGCTATATTGTTTACAAGCGGACCTATGCTCGCCCTATTTTTGAGGGCGACACAATTGTTCGTACTGAGGAATGGCACGAAACGATTCAGCGTGTCGTTAACGGCGCTCAGGATATTGGGGCGCAGTTGTCGGAAGATGAGGCTGTCCGCCTCTATGACTATCTGTTCAACTTGAAGGCTTCCGTTGCTGGCCGAATGCTTTGGCAGATGGGTACCCCGAACAACAAGCGTTTGGGTGGCGATAGTCTGGTCAACTGCTGGTTTGTTGATGTTCAGAAGCCCACGGATTTTTCTTGGGCCGTAGAGCGGCTGATGCTTGGCGGCGGGGTGGGCTTCTCTTGCGATAAGCCTGAGCGTCTGGGTGTTGTTCGTTCAGCTTGGGTTGAGCATCATGACGCTGACGATTCTGATTTCATAGTGCCTGATACCCGTGAGGGTTGGGGCGAAGCAGTCCGGAAGGTCTTTGAGTGCTACTTGGGCGACGACGACAATCCTCGTAAGATGACGTACGCTACTCACCTGATCCGCAAGGCGGGTGTACCTATTAAGACGTTCGGCGGCACTGCTTCAGGTCCCGATATTCTCGTTTCGGGTATTGAGAAGATTTGTGCCGTTCTTGACGGTGCGGTTGGTCGCACGATGACTTCAGTTGAGGTTCTTGACTGCATGAACATCATTGGCTCTATCGTTGTCGCCGGTAACGTTCGCCGCAGCGCTGAAATTGCTGTTGGCCGTCTAGACGATGAAGATTACCTGATGGCGAAGCGTTGGGACCTTGGCGATATTCCGATTGAGCGAGCCATGTCAAACAACACTGTTTTCGTTTCTCCGGAACAGATGCAGGACATGCCGGAGCTTATTTGGGAAGGCTACAAGGGTAATGGTGAGCCGTACGGGTTCTTCAACCTCGAAGCTTCACGCCAGTTTGGGCGTATGGGCGAAGAGCGTCCCGATCCGTCGATTGTGGGCGTCAACCCTTGCGCTGAAATCCCGTTGGCTAACCGTGAGTCTTGTAACTTGTCTGAGATTTTCTTGCCGATGATTGACTCGTCGGAAGAGCTTCAGGACGTGTCTCAGTTGCTGTACAAGGTCCAGAAGGCGACAGCGGCGCTGTCTTACCTTGACCCTGCTTCAGACAAGATCACGTCAACAAACATGCGTCTCGGCCTAGGTATCACTGGCGTGACGCAGGCCATGGAAAAGATTGATTGGCTGGACGACACCTATGTCGCTCTGCGTGAGTTTGATGCCGAGTGGTCAGAAGAGCGTGGCTGGCCTGAGTCTGTACGTCTTACCACGATCAAGCCTTCTGGCACGCTGAGCCTTCTTCCGGGTGTAACCCCTGGCGTTCACCCCGGCTTTAGCCAGTACTTTGTGAAGCGTATGCGTATGGCTTCCACCGACGTTCTTGTCAACTACTGCAAGTCGAAGGGCTTCTACGTTGAGCCTCTCCGCAACTTTGATGGCTCAGAAGATGACCGGACTGTTGTTGTAGAGTTCCCGTGTGCGTTCCCTGACGGGACGATCGAAGCTAAGGACATGACTGCGATTGAGCAGATGGACCTTGTTCGTCGTCTCCAGAAGGTGTGGTCAGACAACGCCATTTCGGTGACTGTCTACTACAAGAGCGAAGAACTTGATGGTATTCGTGAGTACCTTGCGGAGCATTGGAGCGAGATGAAGTCCGTTTCGTTCTTGCTGCACAGCGAGCATGGTTTCGATCAGGCCCCGATGGGCGAGTTGACTAAGGAAGAGTACGAGCATGTGCTCAGCACTACGTCACAGCTTGGTGAGAAGCTGTCAGGTTCCACGATCATGTCGGACGATGAGTTTGACGCCGAATGCTCAACGGGAAGTTGTCCCGTGAGATGACCTAGTGGCGTAGTAAGCGCCACCAGTACATTCTGATGCTATACCACGATACTGGCGAGGTGCGTGGACTGCTGTGCCACATTTGTAATATTGTTGTGGGCGGCATTGAGAAGACGCCTGCAATGGATATCGACAAACTCCTAACATGGTGCGGTAGATAACGGGATATTATAATATGCAAAGTTGCAATCTGGCGTAATTTGGGAAGTTAAAGTATTTGTGTACCGGCAAATTTGACTAACCCCGAAGGAGGAGATTGTGATTATCGGCTAACGTGCCGGTAGCCGTAAAAGCAATCGCACGTCTAGGGCGGGGTTTGGTCAGTTTGACTGAACCCCGCTTTTTACGTTATGATATGCATATGGCTTTTTCTTTGAGAGATTTAAGGCTTCATGGTGTGCAGCATGAGTTGCTTATGGTTGCAGCTTGTTGTAAGCATGGCTTAGCGGAGACTGTTCCGATAGATGATGAGAAGCGGCTTTCTTTGCCTGCAGCGATTGCTGTCTTTGTTGGTTTGATGCCCGAGCGCAACCTGTCTAATAATTTTGACGAACTTTTAGATAATATCCCTGCTAACAAAAGAGCTAACTTTATCAGGTGTTGGGAAGCTATTGAGATGTTTGTTGGGGAAGACATCGTGGATTGGTCCGAACGGGTTGGCAGTCAAGATGCGTACAAGACTATTAAGTCTTTAGCTGGTGAGGTAGCTAACGCTAGCTTGTATAAGCCACGTTAGTTTATGGGGTTTACTTGACATGGCGGTGGGGCTTTACTAAGATACCACTATGAGGCATGAACAGCGATGGCATAAGCATTACGAGGCCCTATGCGCATATGAGAAACGCTATGGTGACGCTATTGTGCCTACAGATCACGTAGAGTTTTTAGACTCGGGGGAATGTATCAGTTTAGGCAATTGGGTTAGTTATATGCGGACGAGATATAAGCAGAACGCATTGGCTACTAACCGGATTCAGTTGTTAGAAAGTCTTTCTTCTTGGACTTGGGGTCCTGTCAGACCGGGACCGAAGTCGAAGGATTTTATTGCAGAAAGAAATAGTCAGATTTATAGCGAGTACTATAACGGTGAGACGTTAGCTAAGATCGGTGCTCGGTATAGGTTGTCCCGTCAGCGGGTTCACCAGATAGTAAAGGAATACGAAAATGGTAAATAGGCAAGGCGCTGAAGATTGGGGCCGGTTCACCGGTAAGCTTTCGACAGAGTTGGAGGAGAATGTTCAGCAGGTAGTCAAGCAGGCAGTGCTTATCACGGTTTTGCAGAGTATTTTCGGTTTTGCTTTTCTTGCAGGCACGGGCGCTTTGGGTCTGATGTTTTTGAACAGCATTGCTAATTCTGCGTGGCCTAACTTGATGGCGTTCCGCCCCGGCATCGGCTACACGGACGCTTTTCTAGTTTCATCTATTCTCTGGATTCTGTTTTCAATTAAGCTCAGCATGTCGAAGGGTGCGAAGTCATGACAGTAATTGACGATTTGTTGACGTGGGAAGATCATGCGTTGACACATATTGACAGCGTGTGGGTGGCCGAGTCGTCTCAGGTAACTACGGTTGAAGACATTCGGGAGTATATTGATTCGCTGATTGAGACTTATTTTGTCGGCAATAAGGAGTTGGTTGATCCTGAGGTTTGGTTTCAGCTAGCGGCAATGACCAAGCATGCCGATATTTCGCTAGACAAGGATTTTGTGTGGCAAACGCTCTGTAATAAGCAGCGAGATTATGGTTCTGAAAACATTCTCAGGTTCGGGCACCGTGGTCTGATTGTGCGTCTCCATGACAAGGTTGCACGTTTGGAAAATCTGCTAGATTCTGGCCGTCTGCCAGAGAATGAGGCGGTGGAGGACACCTATCTGGACATTGTTGGCTATTCCACGATTGGTTTGATGCTGTTGGACGGTAGCTTTTTGAAGCAAATGGCAGATTAGGATTAATGCTGTTGTCGGATACGGTATCATAGTATCAGTATTGTTTTCTGATTGGGGCTGTTATGGCTGTAGTTCTTGAAGGTGTCGGTAAAGTTAAACCTGACGACATGTTGGAAGGTAAAAGCGACCGGCAACTTAATAGCATTCTTAAAGGTCTGAGACAAAAGCGAAAGGACAATGGGAAGCTTACAGACACTCAGCAGAGAATTTTTGATAACGCCATCAAGATGAAAAATGCCCGTAAAGCTTTTCGGGAGAAATACAATGTGAAGGGCGCTAACTTGACTGGCGCTACACTAGCTCAGCTTAGAGCGGCTAGAAGCAATGTTGCCGCCTTTCTTCAGAAGCTCAAAGAAGGTCAGAAAGCCTCACGTCCTCCTGGGCGTGGTCGTAGAAATCCTTCACCGCCGTCTGGCGAGCCGTTCTAGAGGGAGTAGGTAACAATGGCTCTTATTACAGTCTCTGATATTACTACCTATATGGACATTACGCTCACGAACACTCAGGAAGACGCCGCAGCATTTATTATTGAAGGCTTGCAGTCTGAGTTAGAGGCGTATTTGCGTCGCCCTGTTGAACAGACAGAGTTTACGGAAACGTATCGTGTGCCCGATGTGGGCAGGGGCGTTGTAAACCAGCAGTACTATTACAATTACACTACTGATCCTGCTTCCACGTTGACTTCTCCTGGCATTATTTATACGCCTATGTATACGTTGTATTTGGATAATAGTCCGGTTGTTTCGGTGTCTTCTGTTTCGATTACGCCTGCTTCTGCGTCTGCTACGGCGACGGCTCAGGTTGCGGAGCGTGATTATGTGACTCGGGATTATGGTATTGATTTGTTTAATGCGTTTGCGAATGATCGTATTGAGGTGACGTATACGGCGGGGTTGGATGGTCCGAACATTAAGGCGTTTAAGATTTTGATGTTGCGTGCAGCTACTCGTGAGATGCAGAATATGCATGATGATGTGGTTGGTTTGAAGGATTTGACGACGAGGAATGTTGCGCCTTTGGAGACTGGTTTTTCTGATAGGGAATTGTTTACTCTTAGAAAGTATCGCCGTGTGAGGGTTGCTTAAGATGGCTCGGAGAAGGCAACCAGCTCTTAGTATTAGTGTCAAAGTTGACAAGCGGGAAATGACTAAGCATTTTAATGCTATGCGTCGCCGTTCTGCAAAAGGTTTCAAGTCGCAGTTTAAGTGGGCAGCTAAAGAGGTCAAACGTCAGATTCGGGAAGATTTTCGTAATAATGGTCGCGGTAGATGGACCGTACTTGCGCCTGAAACTGTTGCATGGAAAATAGAAGAGGGATATGGTAATAAAGGTGTGCTTGTTAGAACTGGCGATTTAAGACGCAGCCTTACTGTTGACAATGCACGAGGAGCGGTTAGAGAGTATAAGTCGCATAGTATGAAGTTTGGTACGGATTTAACGAGCGATGGGATTGATGGTCGAGTTGTTCCGTATGCAAGTTTCATTCAATACGGTACAAGGAAGATGCCTGCTCGACCGTTCTTGTTTAAGTTTGGCGAGCCGAAGGGCCGTCAGTTCTCTTCAAAGCTGGGTTCTGCTATTGCCGAGAGAGTTATTTACGGTGGTTCGGTAGGCAAGTACTATGCTTGGTTGAAGAAGACGGGTATGGCTGGTGCTAATGTTCCGTATTGGAGCAAGACGTACAGAGGCAACGATTTGTTAGGACAGTAGGTGTTTGAATTATGATGAGTGGAAGCCGTTTGGCTAAACAGTTTGTTACCAATTATTTAGCAGCAGATCTGCCTTCTAGGCTGGTTGCTTACAGGAACCATTGGAACCTGAGCGCCAGTCAGTTGCCTGATCCTCGTTTGTATGTTAGCCATGAGCCGTTTCAGCTTGATAGATGGCCGACGATTATTACTATTGTCATGAGCACTGATTCTATTAATCGAGCTGGTTATACGGCGGGGTTTGATCCGGATTTGCAGGTTGTGTACGATATGCGTACCTATGTTTGGGTTCGGGATGCGGGTGCTCAGACTGTCACCGATCAGCGAGATAACTTGACAACTGTTGTTCGTGAAGCATTGATGGATCATCCCTCGCTTTCTGCTTACGATACTGACGTATCGTGCTCGCCAAAGATTGATGAGGGGACTATTGTAGAGCAGTTCTCTGATTTAACTTTGATTAAAGGTGAGCGACTACTGGCAGGGTCATACATAGGTTACTCTTTGACCCTTGAAGAAACTCTGACCCGCACTGCACTAGGCACTATGCAGTCCTCTGAGATTACTGTAGAAAAGATGGCGGCTACTCCGAATGCCCCCACAAACCTTGTAGCGGTTGCGGGCGATACTGAAGTTACGCTGTCTTGGCTTGAGGCCACGTGGAATGGTGGTGTTCATGAGATCACTGGTTACAAGATTCAGCAAAGCACTGATGATGGTGACACGTGGTCTACTGCTGTTGCCGATACAAGTTCGGTCGAGGGTTTCTATCGGGTGACTGGTTTGACGAACGGGACTGGTTACAAGTTCCGGGTGGCTGCTTTGAATGCTGGCGGTACTGGCGCATATTCTGCAAGTTCGTTAGAGGTCACGCCGTCTTCGTAGGTCCGGTTGAGCTATAATAGATAGTATGGCTAGGAAACCTCGTGTTGTACCTTTTGTGCCGTTTCCTCGTGACGGTGACCTTGATGGTCTTGTTCAGGATGGAACGATTTGGGAGCGCCCTAAAGGGGCGTATTTGCGCTTTATTGATACGGGTGAGATTTGGAGCGAGTACGGTCAGGTTGATCGTGGTCGTGTAGAGTTTGTTCGTGCTGACGGGTCTGTTTGGGATTTTACGCCGTCGTTTAGAGATACTGATTCTACTACGTTGGGTGGATCTTTGGGGACGTTGGCTGATGATTCGCCTTCGCTTTTGGAGTCTCAGGGCATTTTGCCTCGTGGGGTTTTGGGGCCGTCGTTGGCTGAGTCGGCTCGTTTTGATGATGCGGTTGATGATGTGGATGTAGTGGATGTGTCAACTGATAAAGGTTCCGCTGCCCTTGCCGCTTTTCGTCCGAAGATTGAGTACCTTTTATCGGATGAAGCTGTTGAAAGTGGTTTAATAACTCAAGCGTCTCAAGATCGGCTACGGGGTTTAAATAATATTCCTGTTAAGCGGGCAGCTGCAATAGATATTGCGGAGCGTCGTAACCGCATCACACTGTTTCAGTACATGGAAGAGCGGTTACACGGCAAGCCTACGGGCCGAAGCGGGGAGTCTCCTTCTTACCGCTATGCGAACTTTACTTTGGGTGAAAGTATGGCTGCTATGCTTCGTGATGGCGATAGACAATCTATTAGCCGTTTTCGTTCTCGCTTAAAGTTTTTAGAAGATGAAGCACGCAGACGGAGGCGATCTGTAGCAGACATGATCGAGACAGTTGACGAGGATGACGTTCGGTTCTTACAAGCGATGGCCGCTGCGTTGCCTGTGACGACTTGGCACGATCATCATATAAAAGAATTAATTAATGCTTATGCTGCTGATGATTTTGATAAGGTTCGTTACCATGCTGATTGGTTAGATAGGAATACAGCTTCTACGGGCAGCACTGAAACCCATTTGGGTCTTGCAAACCAGCTGCAGTACATGGCTGATAATCCCGAATTGATAGATAGGCTATTTTTACAGAATGCCGGATTTAAAGATTACGAATATTATACAGGCCATGCTTTTAGGCGTCGTAGCGATAGTATTGGTCAGACGGTAGCTAGCGCAAAGTCGGATTTAGCTGCACGGCGTGCTGATGAGGCTACTGAGCTTAGTTCTACTTTGGGGATAATTCCTGAGAATCGGTTAGTTGAACGTGCCGGTGAGTTAAGTGGACAGTATCAGAATTTTGATGTTATTAGTCAGGTTTTGAGAGACATTGAAACAGGTGAGATTGCAATTCAGAGACTTGAGGCTGACGGCGAACATCCATTAGCTTCTCAGCTTCGTGAACGTTTAGCTGAGTTGAAAACTGAGCTTAAAGAAGTTACTAAGCCACAAGATATCAAAGTCGTGTTTACGGAGGAAACCCTGAAAGATAAAAAAATGCAGGGCATTTTACGTTTCATTCCTGGCGGTGCAGAGAATGAAGATTTGTTGCGTAAAATTAGAAAGTCTACAGATGGTCTAAGTCCTGAGTATCGTCCAACAGAACTTCGTATTGAACTGCTTGATGACAATAAAATTGGTGGTACGTTTAATTCTGCAACTGGCGTGTTAGTCCTCACTCCGCAAATGTTGGGCTTAGATGAGCATTTAGTTATTGATCGGAAAGCCGGTACCATTAAGAGGTTTAATCCTGATGATGGGCCTGATGGTGTAGATATTCCTTTGGGGTTAAAGAGTTTAGCTACGCTTGGAAGGTTGCGTAATGATTTTCAGGAGGTGGGCTTATCTGAAACACCTCTAGACCAAGTTGCTGTGCATGAAGCGGTTCACCGGATTGATTCTTTGTTGGCTGCAGATGCTTTCTTTAGAGAGAAGATACGTCTTGAGGGCGAGATCGAAAATATTCAGAAACAGATAGACGATCCTGAGAATGCTCGTAGAGTTACTATTTTAACAGAGACGTTAAGTCGTAGGCAAGAAGCTCTTCGTGAGCTTGACAGACAAGAAAGAAATGGTGATTACATTTTTAGAAATGATTCACCTATTCGTCAAGCTCCCCAACAGTGGATAAGTGAAAATAGGCCGTGGCTTGAGACTTACAATAGAGATTTTGAATTACGGACGAGGAGCACTGACCATGCTTACGTATCTTCTATTTTGGGTTATACGCCTAATGATTATATTCAAATAAAGTATGGTGTCTCACAAAACACTCCCGGCTTAGATCCGTTACTCAAGAGGCGGATGGAGCGGACTGAAAGCATGGAAGTTTTAGCGGAAGTAATTTCGGCTCACGTTACAGGAAGGCGAAGAATTCCGGCAGGTACAGACGGAGAAGAAAGCAATCTTCCTCAGATGTTTGACAAGTATTCGAAGCAGATTATTCCTGAGGAGCTTAAGTTTATTTTGACGGACCGTGACTGGTCTGAAGACGACCTTCCTCCTTTGACTGCTTTGGCAGGTAGACAAGAAGCAGATACTGCCTACTCCACTTACGAAGCCCGTCGAGTGGTGAGGGATGTAGATCAGGGGAAGCAGCGTGGCAGCTTGCTTCCTAGGGTTGCGAGTGATCCTTCAGCCACGTCTCAAATGCTTTCTGATGCCGAGTCGGAAGATCGGAAGAATAGAATTCTTGGCGAGTTAGCTCAGGCACAGGTAGACGAACCTGAGTTGTTTAGAGATGGTGTTCTTGTAGATAAGGTGTGGGCACCGTTCTCTCCTCCTCCGCATCTTGCTGGTTCTGGTTTGCGTGATGAGTTGGCTGAGGCGACTTCGTGGAGAGAGGTGTCGCAGCTTCTTAAGGGTAAGCGTGTGGTGGTTTTTGATACGGAGACTGCTGGGCGTATGGATCCGGATGAGGTTGATGAGGACCGTATTGTTCAGTTGGGTGGCGTGGTTTATGTTGATGGTGTGATTGTTGATCGTTTCTCCATGTATGTGAATGTGGAGTATGATGAGTTGTCTGATTGGTCTCAAGCGAATTTGATTGATGCTGATGGTAAGCCTATGTCTCCGGAGTTTTTGGCGAAGCAGCCTGATATGCCTACGGTGTTGCAGGAGTTTATGCGTTTTGCTAATGGCGATTCTGATGGTTCTGATGTGGTGTTTATGGCGCATAATGCTGCGTTTGATTTGAAGCGTATGGAGTTGGAGCGTCAGCGTCATGATCCTGATGGTGTGCCGTCGTTTGATTTGGATGAGGTGACGTATTTTGACACGATGGGTTTGGGCAATATTGCTAAGCGTGCTGGGGTTGAGGATGGTCCGGGTAGTGCTTCGTTGAAGAAGTTGCAGGAGTTTTTCGGGTTGGAGGATTTCTCGTGGCATACGGCTGATGCTGATTCGGAGATGACGGGTCAGGTGTTGTGGCGTTTGTTGGATTATATGGATGAGAATGATGTGCCGTTGGATGGTCTTGATCCTGTTGCGGGGTTGGAGCGTCAGCGTGAAGAGTTTGCCGAGTATGAGGGTAAGATTCCTGAGTTTTTGCGGCAGAAGGAGCGTTTGGCTGAGTTGCGTGGTTTGTCTGATCAGTTGCGTTCTGATCGGGATGATGCTGTTTCTGAAATGATTGATGATTTGGATGATGCTGAGGATGAAGTGGCTTCGGTTATGGCCCGGTCGGTTGATGATATCGTTCCAGAGTCTACGGAGATTCCTGGGGGAGGTGTTGTCGAAACTGATGATGGCGGTTTTTGGGTGCCTGGGCCTCCTCCTGTCGGCTATACTGAAGAGGGGAAGGTAACATGGGAGCGTGGTGTTGAATTATTGAGAGAGCGTCCTGAGTTGTTTAAGACGCAAGTTATTGCTGATGATGGTTTACCCGTGCCTAGAGATGAGCGACCCGGCCTTGCTGATATTGGATCAGTTTACGATGCCCTGCCATCGGATGACGCTGATGCGGCTATGACAGTTAGGCGTGAAATCGAAAAGGCTTGGCAAGCTGAAATCACTCGGGCTATCGTACTAAATAAGATTGACATAGGTAACCCTAGAGAGGTTTGGGGTACTGAAAATGATGAGAGGTCGGAGGCGTGGCAGCGGTATGGTTATTCCGCTAGGGCTGAGAGAGGCATGTGGGAAAACCTTCCACAAGTATTGTTACATGTAACTACAGGTTTGAGTGGTTTGCAAGATGGAGGGTTTAAAACTCGTGCCCAGTTAAGAGACGAATCAGGTGAAGTTCCTGCAGGGTTGGGCGGCGGCGTATCCGACGCTATTAGCTTTACGACTGACCCGTTGGTTGCGGATTCGATCGTTCGTGGTATTCATGAAATGCGTGAAGCTGTCCGTGACGATACGGGGCCAGCTGCCGTGGAGCGAATGAAGTCGGAGATCGCTGCCTGGACTAAGAGCATGCCAGAAAATGAGAGAAAGAGACTTTTATCAGCTACGCCGTCTACGATGGAAGAGCGTGGAGATTTCTATAGAGAATATTCGTATTGGCGGCAGTACAATGTTCCGAACCGTCCCGACCCTCTGTTTTGGACTCCTAATTATCAGGCGTACGCTGATCTTGACCCTAATGAAGTTGGTGTCGTTACGGTGAATCCGTCAGTTGACGGGGCACGCGGTTGGCAGGTTTCGGGAATGGGCGAGTGGCGTACTATTCCTGAAGCTGTAGAAATTGTTCAAAGCGAAGCTCGTCCCACGATTGTGGATGATATGACTGCCACGCTTGATGAGTTGGATACGGTTCGTTCGTCTGCGCCAGATTTTGGGCTTCCTCCAGGGCCTGAAAAACTGACGGGTTGGGATAAAGATCGTTTGACTGGCTCTTCTGTTCCAGATATTCATGAAGGAAAGCCTCGTCCTGTGGCTGATGTTGTGGATGGTGTGCATTTAAGGGAAGATCAGAAAGCATTAAAAACGGTGGTGGCGGAATTGTCTACTGAGGATGATTTGTTGCCGTTGCAGAAAAAGCTAGAGGAAGCGTTTGAGCTTGGTGGTTCTCTTTCTGGTAAACAACGTACTGATGCAACGTATGAAATTTTTGCTGCAATAAATGATTTAATTACTTCACGTCAACGAGATACTACTGGTTTTACTCCTTCACAAATGAGAGAGTATGAAAAAGAAGTGACTGAGAATGAAGCATGGGTGGGGAGTCGGATTGCTAAAGCTATTCAAATCCATTGGGGTGAAGCGCGAAGTGAAGTGTTCCATTGGGACTTCTTATCTGAACGTGTTAAAACAGTTTTGGGAGAAGAGTTTGATATTGATGTTTCTCATGAACCCTCAGAGATTGATGCCGGTATAGAAGAAATTTTTGAAATTCAAGAACTTCTGACACCGTTTATTGATGCTTGGGTTAGAGGTCAGTATTCCACAACACAGAAATACTTGGAAGATGCGGGTATTACTGAACTTAGTGTGTTTAGAGGTACTTACATCCCGAATGTTGTTGGGGATGACGACGGGCTTCCTAGTGGACGTGAACCATCTGTGACTCGCGGTTTGGAGTCGTGGAGTACCGACATAGGGATTGCTTTGGGGTTTGCTGGCAATAAGTATGGTACTGCTGACGATAGGATAGAACAGATGGCAGAGGTTGGTGAACTGGGTGAGCCTACCCACGTTCTTCAGCATGATGTGGTTCCTGCTCAACTTATTATGGGTATCGGATATCTTGATAATCCTCGTATTACTACTGGTTCTTTAGGTCAGGGTGAAGAATCTGAGATTGTTGTGTTAGGTAGCTCTAGACCTGTTAACTGGTTATCAAATGATCTTTTGAAGCCGTGGAGATCGGAGCGTCCTGAAGGCGGCTATAATTTCAACATTAAGGAAGCAGCAGTGTTTGCTTATTTAAGTACGGGCTTGTGGCCTAGATTTTCTTGAAAGGAATAAAAGATGAGATCATCAGCTAAAACGTGGCGAGAGCTGTTAAGAGACCCTAAGATAAGGGAACAAAGTGATTATTGGTTGCGGCACACCCGTAAAGCACGCACTGGTCAAGATTTTTGGGACGACGGTAAGTCTCGCAAAAAGAATTCTTTACTCAGCGACCCCGCTGCGACCTTAGATGAGTTAGACTAACGATATGAGTACAGAAGAAGAACTTGAAGAACTAAGAGACTATTCTCTCACAGTAGCCCCTACTCGTGAAGATGTGCTTGAGTACCGGAGACAGGTTTTGAGCCGTTATGCGGAGGTTGTGAAACGCACAAGTCTTCCCTTAAACGACAAGGGAACTGTTGATTGGGATGCTGTTATCGAAGAAGAACGTGAAAAGTTAAACAAACAATCTGATTCTTGACCGTAGTCACGTTAGTTACACTCGACTTTACTTCTCGCATGGTAAAATAAAATTTGATAGAGCGTACGCTTTGCGTATCCCCGCAGGGCATGTTCAATACTAGTATTGTAACTACAATAATATGGAGGCAATTATGCCGGGAGTTAATGTCACCACTGCAGTGCGTACTGGTCCTGTGGGCACTACTAACAATGTGGCTGGACAGGTGTTTATGGTTGGCACTGCTGAGCGTGGATCAACGACTGAGCCTACGCTCCTTCGCAGCTTCAGCGACTACACGACCTACTATGGTAACTACCAGTCAGGGAATATGTATTCCCACGTGAAGACCTTCTTTGATGAGGGCGGTTCTCGTTGCTATGTGTTCCGTGCGATCAACTATGATGCGGACGATGCGGCGACTTCTTCGATTACGTTGAACGATTCAAGCGGTTCTGCTACTATGACGCTTACGTCAAAGAACAAGGGCGCTTGGGGCAACAACCTTTCTGTCGCTGTTGAGAACAACAGCGATGACAGCAACATTCTTTCCGGTTATTTCCGGCTTAAGATTTCGCTAGATAGCACACTTCTTCTGTCTAGTCGTGATCTTGTGGATGTTGATGATGCTGTTTCGTTCGTCAACTCTTCAACGGTCAGTCATCTGATCGTTGCTGCTGACGACGCAACTTCATCGAATGACCCAGATTCGCTTGCTGACACGAACCTTTCTGGAGGGTCAGATGGTACGGCAGTCACAGCGGATCACATCGTGGATGCGCTTGATGGTACATTCGATTCCGATCCGGATGTGTCAACGTGCTTCAGCGTGAACCTTAAGAGTGGCGCTGTTGCAGCTCCGGGTTACACTGGTACTGCGGTTTGGGACGCTTTGCGTACCCACGCTGCTAACAACAACCGTATTGCCCTTTGTGCTTTCACCCTGGGTGATTCGTCAGCTACGGCTAAGACCAGCGTTTCATCGTACTACTCTGACGCAAACGCTAAGTGCATGGCTTTCTACTGGCCACACATTAAGGTTACTTCACCTAACTCTGCTGAGCTTGCGACGGGTGAGTCAACTGTTACGACTTCCACGATCAACATTTCTCCGGAAAGTTACGCTGCGGCTGCTAGAGCTAAAGCGGTTGATGCGGCGGGCGGTCCGTGGCGTGCCGGTGCCGGTGTGATTTCTTCAGCGGTAGGCATTTCTGATCTTTATCAGGACGTTACTCCTACCACTGCTGAAACTCTCGATAAGGCCAGAATCAACGCTATCCGCAAGGTAAATAACTCAATCCGTGTGTATGGTGCCCGGTCGGCTTCTAACGATGAGACCAACTGGCGTTACATCACTCAGCAGGACACAATGAACTACATTGTGATCGGTATTGAGGATCGTATGGAACGGTTTGTTTTCTCCACGATTGATGCACGAGGCAACCTCTTTGCAAACATTCGTTCTTCAATCAAGAACTTCCTTCAGCCGATCGCTCTTCAGGATGGTCTGTATGCTGCGTTTGATATTGAAGGTGCACAAATTGATCCGGGTTACACGGTTTCGGTTAATGCCACCAACAACCCCAACTCGCAGCTTGCGACTGGTCTAGTTAAAGCTACTGTTGGTGTGCGTGTTTCTGGCGTGGCTGATTTGATTGACATTGTGGTCACGAAGAGCAATCTGAGTGATCCTCTAGTTTAAGGAGATATGATTAATGGCTAAAGCAACACAACGGCAAATTGTCGCTACGATTGAGCCTAGTGACGGCAGTACTGCTCCCAACTTTAACAACGGGCAGTATTTCACTACCGTAAGCGGTGGTGAGATTAGCGCTGCTGTTGAAAAGGTTTATGACGGCGGTAAGATTCATCCAGAGGTCCTTTGTGCCCCATCTGAAATCGGTGACATTACTGTTAGCCGGTTTGCTACAGATGATATCGAAGACTACTCTGACCTTCAGGCATTAAGACAGCTTGTTGGTCGTGCGTACTACGACATTAGCGTTTTCACACTGGATTGTGACCTTCAGGTTCCGGGTTCTGAGCGTAGCTATGCGAAGTGTCTGCTGGTGGGTCTGACTGAGCCTGACGGTGACGCTTCTTCTGGCGCTCCCGCTACTCTTTCTATGACTTTCTCAGTTTCATCTGTGGGTCAGGGCACCTGATAAATACGTTATCTAGTTCAACTTAAACTAGACACTTGAGAAAGAGCGTCACCTTCGGGTGGCGCTTTTTCTTTTTTATTTTGCTTGACTGAGTGTGTAGGTTTTGGTAGTGTAGGTAGGCAAGTTATTCTCTAGCAAAGGATTATCGAATGACTATTCCTGTTACAAGTAGCAGGGTGAACGTGAAGGATCTTCACCCGAAGTTTAAGGCCCGTCTGGAAGCGTTCTTCGCTGATCAGCGTATTGCGGGCAAGGTTGCTGTTGTGTCTGGTGTCCGCACCTATCAGCAGCAGAAGTACCTGTATGATGGCTATAAGCGCCGTAGGCCCGGTTTCAATCTGGCAGCTAACCCTGACCGCATCAACCGTGCAGGCTTCCAGGGTTCATATCATATGAGCCAGCCAAAGTTTGATGGTTACGGTTATGCGGTTGACTTCCGTATTATCAAGAAGGGCGCTATCTCTACCTCACAGGTAAACAAGATTGCTGAAGAGTACGGTATTCGTAAGACCGTGGCTTCGGAGTGGTGGCATCATCAGCCGTGCCGTGTTAGCGGTTCTAAGATGGAGTGGTTCCCTGTTAAGGGTGAAATCAAGGTTCCTAAGGAGGCTTCTGTTAAGTCTGAGCTGGCTAAGGCTTTTGAGTTTATCGTTGCTTGTTTGCAGACTGTGGTGCGTAAGGGCGACAAGGGTCCAGTTGTTGAGTTCCTTCAGAAGCTGCTTGACAAGAATGGTTACAAGTTGACTTCTCGTCCTCGTAAGAACTCTGGCGTTGACGGTGACTTTGGTCCGAAGACTGTGCGTGCTGTGAAGCAGTTCCAGCGTGATGAGGGTCTTGCTGCTGATGGCGTTGTTGGTCCGAAGACTTGGGCAGCGCTGGCTGACTGAGTAGATTAAATAAAGAAAGGTTAATAATGGCTGATGAAGTGATTGAGGTAGCTGGCGCTACTCCTGCTAAGGCGGAGCCAACGTCAGGCAAGTCAAGCAAGCGAGTGTCTGTTCTTGACATGCTTAAGGACGAGATTTCTCGTGAAGTGACTCGTCCTGAGGTTGAGATGGACGTTCCGGAGCGTAAGGGCGTGTCGGTACGTTTCTCTCCTAACATTACGAATGAGCAGTTGAAGGCGTGGCGTCGTAACTCCACGAACCGCAAGACTGACGAGCTGGATTCAATCAAGTTTTCTTGCTACGTGATTGGTAACACTGTGTCAGGAATCTATTTTGATGATGAGCTTGTTTTGGATGATGAGGGTAACGCTATCACGTTTGCTTCTCCAGTAGTGATGGAGATGACTGGTACTGATCGTCCGTTGCCTGACGCTATCCGTGCGTTCTATGGTGTTGATCCACATCTTGAGAATGTTGCTTTGAAGATTCTGGATTTTGCTGGGTATGGGGATGACGTTGATGCGGAGGACCCTACGCAGGGCTAGTTGATAGACTAGCCGACGATCCACGTATTAAATCTTCGGCTAGGTTAGCTGAGGCTTTTCATTGTGATCCGATTCAGATTTTGGATTCGGATTTGGATGAGTGGTTGATTAGGATGGCTGCTGCGCAGGCGTTGTCAGCAGATCATGAAGCTAGAGAAAAAAAGAGAAGAGGTAGCACTGGTGGCTACTGACAGCCGGGAATTTCTATAGAATAATAGAAGTTCCTGGCTTTCTCTTTTTGGGGGAGGTGCTTTATGCCTGTTCAAGATAGTGTAGTTATTAAGGTCGATGTTGATGTTGATGGGATGGGCGAACTTACCGTCCTAGAAGAACGCTTTGATCGCTTAGAGAAAAAAAGTAAGAAATTTTCTAAGCGGATATCTGAGTCTACTAAGAAAATTAACGAGACTAGTGACTCTCTTGATAGAACCAATAAGAATTTAGATGCTCACGATAAGCGAATGAATCGTGTTAATCATTCGCATCGCCGTTTTGCAAGGACGTTGAATAGAGTAACTGCTCCTCTTAAAAAGTTTATGATGACTTTATCTAAGCTGTCTTTCGTTGCTTTAATTGGTCAGATCGGTTTGTTCACGGTAGGTTTGTTGGCTGCTAAACTGGCCTTGATAACTGGTAGAGCTGCTGTTCAAGTTTATCAGGTAGCTTTGAAAGGTTTGTCGGTTGCGGCAGCCGGTGTAGCAACAGCAGTGTCTGTTGCTGCGGCAGCTTTACGTCAGTTTAATGAAGCGATGCTTATCCCGTCTGTTGGGGGCGGCATGACTCGTCGTGGTGCTCAAAACTCAGCTTTGCTTAGCCGTAGCCTTGGTTCTAGAACAACAGGTCTTCTTGGTGGTGAAGCCACAACCGCCCTGTTGGCAGGTCTCGCAAAAGCAGGAGTTTCACCGACAGCCTCGGGTGGTATCGCACGTCAGCTCGTTAACCTGACCGGCGGAGACGCTGCAGCCGTTCAAGCAATTGCAAAAGCAATCGGTTCTAAAGACTCTGCAGAATTACGTTCAGCACTCAGTGGTGCTGCCGGGTTCCGGTCAGGGTCTTTACAAGAGGGTCTTTCAACAAATCAGCTACTGGCTGCACTTTCCAGCGGATCTATCGTATCTGAAAATTATCGGGGCGTAGGCGCTGGACTTGCCGGTACGTTTATCGGTACGGCTAAAACAGAATTTTCAGGCATGAAGAACATGTTTGCGGATATGGGTCAGCCGCTTCTGAACCCGTTCCGTGACGCAATGATGGACATGGCCAGGATTATTCGTGAAAACTTCGTGGGCATGTCGCTACTTATTCAACGTTTTGGTGCGGATTCGTTCGCCCCCACGTTGGTCACTCTTGTTGAGAAAACGATGGACTTCATTCGGAGTAACATCTTTGATCATCTTGAAAACATTGAACAGATGGGTGAAAGCTTTGTAGGGTTCTTCCGTAGTATTCGTGACTTTTTCCACGGCATTGGGGCGTTCTTAGTTCAGTTTGAGCCTGCTGCTGATGTGGTTATTGAGATGTTTAGGGCCATGGGCGCTACGGGTGGCGGTCGTGGTTTGTTTAGGTCGTTTAGTGATTTGGTTGTTAAGAACGCTGAGGCTTTCCAGACGTTTGGTGCGTCTATTGGTAACGTGTTTGGCGCTATTTTTGATTTGTTGAAAGCGGGTCAGTCAGGGTTCTTTGGTAAGTTAGATTTGTTTTCAGATATTATGAATCGGGTTGCTTCTGATTTTATTCCGGCGATTGGTAAGTTTTTAGAGGCGTTGATGCCTATTTTAGAGCAGCTTCCTAATGCGGTGTCTGGTTTAGCTGCTGTTTTGAACGATATTGTTGCTCCTGTTGTTGGTCATCTTGCTAGGGTTATTGGTGCTCTTATGGGTATTGGTAAGATTGGTGGTGCTGCTGGCGGTTTGGGCCTGTTGGGGTTGTTCCTGGGCTTGAAGAACCCTATGGCTGTTGGCAAGTTGATTAAGAACCGTGTTGAGATTGCTGAGGGTGCCCGGAGTGGGGTTAACTTTTTGACTGGTACGAGAAACGGCACGATGCTTATGGGTGGGTCGATTGGTCTGATGGGAGGGTTAAACACTCTTCAGTCGGGACCAAGTGGCGGTAACACAGCAGCCATGATTGGTGGCGGCGTTATGATGGGTTCTTCGTTTGGACTGCCGGGTATGGCTGTTGGTGCTGCGGCTGGTTTGCTGGCTGCTTCCATAACTGGCATTTTGGGTGAGAACGCTCGGGCAGCTCGTGCTGAAGATGCTGTTTCTGGTGCGGTACTTTCTTTACGAGATATGTCTTTGGGTGGCGGGTCTTTCGCAGATTTTAGGGCTAGGCGGGAAGAGGGTCGTGCCCTTCGGCAAAGTTACAGAGATTTGATAGATACGACGGAGAGGGACATTGTTTATAATGATATCTTGTTTGGTGAGACTAGAGGTAACGGAGGCGGCGGCTTTTTTGAAAAGCTCAATTACTTTGTGAACGATACTGTAAGCTTTGGTAATTCATTTTACGGTGAAGAGCGTTTCTTCTTTGATAGAGAGTCTCAAGCAGCGAAAGACCTGACCGCATTTTTCCAATCACAAGGCAAAGATTTATCAGTACTTAACGATCAAGAATTTTATGATGCCTTGACCGGAGTGGGTCCTCTGGGCCAAGAACTTAAACGTACGTTTGAGATGTGGGAAGAAGAAAGCCTTAACTTTGAGTCGAACCTGCAGATGCTGAAACGTACGACACAGATGACAAGTGAGGAAATTGAGTCTGTTGCGGACTCGTTGGGGATTGATTTAGCTGATGGTTTGATGAACGCTGCAGGCGCTACTGCCGTTTTTGCAGCGCAGATGCTTCCTTTGATTGACAGAAACCGTGCGTTTTTCCCTAGTTTTTCTACTTCACCGTTGGGGCAGGCGGAAGCTAGAGCCACGGCGAACGCAGCGTTTACTACGTTAGCTAATGCTGATAAGTTAACTGTTGACTTGGTTCGTGACGCATTTGAAGCGTTTGCGGCGTATGAAGTAGTCATGGGTGTGTCTCCTGACGTTGCAGGCTTTTCTTCAAACTTTGAGCTTATGGAACAAGTTATGGGTCACTTGTCTACAGATAATCAGGAGACGCTTATGGCGATGCTGGCGTCTGGTACGCTTGAATCAGCTACCGCTATGAGTCAGGCTTACGCTATTCCGTTAGAGCGAATTATGCAGTTTGCTGGAGATGACCGAATTATTGGGACACCGGGCACTGGCGAGCTTCGTGGTATTGAGACGTTTCTTGCTGAACGGTCTGCGATTCGTGGGGCACTTAATCTTAGTAGTGGTTTGACTGGTTCTGAAAGATTTGCGAGTCTTGAAGATGCAGGGGTTGCTCCGACTGGTAAGTCTAATTACGCTATCAGGAAAGCTTTGCTCGCTGAATTGGGGATGAGCGGCTACGACGCCGTGCGGTTCAGTACAGCAGACTTGTTTACCCAAGTAGAGACCGCCAACGCAGGTGCCGACACTAGTGCTATTCTTCTTAGGTCTCTAGCAGAGTCAGGTTTCTTCGATATGGATGAGACGTTGGATAATGAGAGAAATATTTCGCTTGCAGCGATCGCTGCAGATATTAATTATCTTAGAACAGAGGGAATTACTGTTACTGATGGCACGTTTACCCTTGAGCGTGGTGGAGTTGCGCTTTCGGCTATAACTGGCGCTACATAAAGAGGTGACTTATGTCTATTTTGCAACAAAAAGTAGTTGACATAACAAATCAAATAGATATTTTTGACACGATGGATTACCACTCGGTGAATCCTGGCCGTGCCGTACTCAAACCGTTTCAGCCTACTAAAACGCAAACAGACGATGAAGGTGCGACTACTACGGTAAATGTTGGTCCTTTTAATTATAGTCTTCCGGACGGCACAACGTGGGAAGACTTTCAGGTAGAGTTTCCGTATGGTCCTCAGAATATACAGTTTGATGAGTACGCTGGTGTTACGAAAAAGGTTCCGAGGCCCGGAAAAGCTCCTTTGCTTGTTTTTGAGAACCCGTCGTTGAAGACGGTTACGTTTTCGGCCCTCATTGCAGATAAAGTAACCGGTGGTTGTGATCCGTTTCCTGTTATTGAGATCTTAGATAAGATTGAGCTTATTGCCGCCAACTCGATCCCATGCAAGTTTGTGTATGGAGTTTCGGCGGTTCCATATAGTGTAACAATCACCAAGTTTTCGTTCACCACGAATCGTAGAGACCTTGATGGTAATCCTACGCAGGTTTCTGTAGATTTGCAGTTGACAGAAACGCCGCTGTATGACCAGAGGATTGTCGAGTTAGCGGCAATCACGTTTACTCCTAACGCCCCTACCCCTATTGGTTCTGCTCTTCCTCCTCCGGGAGAAGGTGGCGAAGGAATTACGATTATTGTGGACAGCCAAGCGTCGGTGATTCTTGACCGTCTTGTTCCAGATGCCGATATTATCGAACCCGACGAATAATACTGGATTGCTTGTTTTTAAGTAGGTAGAATACTATCATGACTATTTCTGCAGCTTTCACAGACAATGAGTATCTGTATATTGGTGAAATTGGTGATGAAACCGTTCTTGTTCGGGAATCGGTATTGTCTGCTCAGTTTGATATGTCTGCTCGAATGGTTAGCGAGCTAAAGCTTCATGTTTATGATCCCGGCTTTAAAATGCTTAATAGTAATTACTTCATGATTGGTAGACGTGTTGCGTTTGTTTTGCCTGCTACTTTAGAGATCGAAGACAGGGATGGCGATGATGTTACTATTTCAGTCAAGACGGTTGATTTTGAAATTGCTGCTGTATCGGCGGAGCACGGAGCTAATGACACGGTAAGAATTACTGCTCGTACTCGCAGGCTGCAGCAAATGCGTAGAGAAAAGGGGCAAGAGTCGTTTGGGCGAATTTCTCCTACAGCCTTTGCAGCGGCAACGGCTGCTAAGTTTGGTTTAGAGTTTTTTGGCGAAGATACACCGGTTGATGGTAATATCGTTCGAGAACAAAATGAGCAGAAAGAAGAGTCAACATACGACGTTCTTACTCGTTTAGCCCGAGATGCAGAGTTCATGTTTTTTGAAGCTAATGGTGTACTGTTTTTTGCTTCTGAAGAATTCATTCTAGACCGGCAGCCTTCTATCGAAATCAATGTTCCATCTAACGAAGATGACCCGTTTTTTGCAGCAAATCTGACTGTTCGTAGATCTGCTGACAGTACCAATTCGGCAGCGACCTGCAATGTCAATTTGTTAAAGTCTACGTCATCAATCACTGTGTTTCCGGGTTTGGGTGTGACAATTAAAGGTTTAAATAACTTTGATAAAAAGTTTATGGTTGATCGAGTAAGTTACGATACAACAAAATCAGGGTTTGTTAGTATTTCTGGTACGTGTCCTGAAGATTCTGACGATATGCAGTGTGAGATTCAGACGTTTGCTGAGGGTTCTCGTGGTGAGTGTGTTAAGCGTATTCAGCAGGCAGTAGCTGCTTCGTATAATGGTCGGAAGCAGGTAACAGTCCAGCTGACTGCTCAAGAAATCGAAGGGTTAACAAGCATCGGCGTTAACTTGATCAACACATCTTATGTTAAGACAGTGAACTATCGTTTAGCGATTGACGGCGTTTTTGGACCACAGACAGCAAGAGCTGTACGAAAATATCAAGAACTAAACGGATTGCCGGTTACCGGTGTGATTGACGCTGACGACTGGGCAATGATTAAGGCGGCATTGTGAGAAGAACAAGTTTTAACACATCTGCAAGTTCAAGTGTCCCCCGTAACGGTATTTTTCGTGCCACGGTTGTTTCGGTTGGTGATGATGACTTGCTAAGGGTGAAGATCCCTAAGCTTGGTTTGAATAACGTGTACGAGGGTGTTCCGTATGCGGGTCCTACGCCTGCTGCCGGGGATCTTGTGTTTGTTGGGTTTTTGGAGGGCAAGTCTGGTTCGTTTGTTGCGTTTACGGGCGTGGCCGATTCAGGAAATACTGGTGACCCTGCAGGAGACATTACTTCGGTTACTGCCGGTATAGGTATTAGCGGCGGTGGGACTTCTGGGGACGTTACCGTAGATTTTGAACCAAGCGAACTCACAACCGTAACATTAGCGTACGACGACAAAGTAGTCATCAGTGATGATAGCGACAGCGGCGAACCCAAACTTGTCCCTATCTCTGAAGTGATCACAACTGCGAATGGTGACGGCGGCGAACCTATCGGCCATGAAGATAAATCTGAGAGCGTTATCTCTTTTGATTATTCCACGAGAACTTTCACTATTGCTCCCGTAGGTGATAGTTATGTGGTTTGGTGTGCCGGTCAGAAGTTTGTTAAGACTGCTCCTGAGAGCGTAGTTATTGGCAGTTCTTCAGATTTGTACTACATTTCGTTTGACGCTGACGGCGTGTTGCAGGCTACTACGACATTTTACCAGTGGGATTCAGAAACCCCCACTGCCTACATTCACTACAACTCTGGTGAGCCTGCTAAGTACATGCTGTTTGATGAGCGGCACGGTATTGTTTTGGATTGGCAGACGCACGAATATCTGCATCGAACCCGTGGAGCGGCGATTGCTAATGGCTTCGACGCGTCCAATTTTGATGTTTCTACGAAAGATGGAAGCACTGACGATCAGGCGTACATTGATATTGCTAATGGCACGTTCTTTGATGAGGACTTGCAGGTAGATATTGTTCATTCTGATACGCCCACGGCGAATACGTGGGAGCAAGATTTGCAGGGGCCTGCTCAGATTCCTGTGTTTTATCAGAGTGGTACTACTGGGTGGACTTATGACGCTCCGACTAACTTTCCTTTGAAGTATGGCGGCACTCCAAGGCCGACTTATAATTTGAACTCTGGCGGTACATGGAGCACTCCTGAGATCACTTCAAATAATTATGGTATTAGTTGGATCGTGGCAACTAATCAGTTGAATTATCCTGTGATTGCGATTATGGGTCAGGATTATTACACAAATGTGGGTGATGCTGAGGCGGTGACTTGGGATTCTATGGACTTGACTGATTTGCCGGTGGTTGAGTTGCGGGTGTTGTATAAGGTTATTTATCGACAGTTTGGTTCGAACACTCCGGGCGCTTATTTTGTTGAGGTTGATGATTATCGTAGGGCGTTGTCGTCTGCTACGAGCACGGCTGCGGCTGTGGTGGATCATGGTAATTTGACTGGTTTGGGTGATGATGATCATACGCAGTATTTGTTGGTTGATGGTTCTCGGGCTGCTGATGAGTTGACGGTTACTGGTGATCTTGTGGTTGATACGGACACGTTGTTTGTGGATGCTTCAACTGATCGTGTCGGTATCGGCACCACGACGCCTGCTACAGCTCTGCATCTTTTTGCAGGTGGCGATACAGTCGATCAGCTTAGGATTTCGTCTACAGGCGGCACGCTTTCAGAGTATGGATTCATTGCCCCTGATGCGTCTACGAACTCAGTAAGGTGGGGCTATTGGACGGGGAGCGGGTTCGGAAACAATCACTTTGAGGGCAATGTTGGCATCGGCACAGGTTCGCCGTCTTACACGCTGGACGTAAATGGCACAGGCAGGTTTACGGGGAACTTGACGTTGGACGGCGACCTGACTGGCACGTCAAACACGAACTTCTTTGTTGGCAACGACTCAAACGAACGCATCTTGTTCCAAGAGTCCAGCAACCAGATTTTCTTCTACGTCAACGGTGCGTACCGTGCGTACTTTACGAGCGGCGGCGACTTCATTCCGTATGCCGACTCAACGTATGACTTGGGAACGTCGTCAGTTCGGTGGGCGCAAACGTATTCTGATTACTTCAGGGGAAGTAACGGTAGTGCAAGTGTGCCAGTGTTTTCGTTTGCTAACGACACGAACAGCGGCGTGTATCGTGTTGGCGCTGACCGTCTTGGGTTTACCACGGGTGGCGCAGCCCGCATGTATATCCAGAACAGTTCGACGGGTTTGAGCGGCAACAGCACCCGTGCCTTCTCGGTGAAGGCCAGCGGAGCGCACGAAATGTACCGCACGTCTACTAGCGCTACAGACGGCATCCTTGCTCTCTACTCTGACAACGGTTCAACTGCCGACCTGCAATGGCTTGTGTACGGCGACGGTGACACCGCCTCCGACACGGGCGTGTACGGCAGCATCTCCGACAACCGTCTGAAGACGAACATCGTTGCGTACAAAGACCCGACCGACGATCTCATGGCGATCAACGTCATCAAGTACGACCTGTCCAAAACCTCAACTGGCATTGACGACAACGGCGACCCGATCATCGTGGATCGGGACGAAGCAACAACGATGACGGGTTGGGATGCCCAGCAGGTCCAGACCGTCAAGCCTGGGTTTGTGAAGCTAGATGCTGAGCGAGGCATTCTGTCGGTGAAGTCGTCGGTGTTTGTTCCGTTGCTGCACCGTGGCTTCCAGGCCCATGAGGAAAAGATTGCGGCGCTTGAGGCTCGTATTGCTGCGCTAGAGGCACAGTAACGCCACGTTTATGGAAACAGGGTTGCTTCCGTAACCAATATGCAATACAATATTGGAAGCAATCAAAGGAGCTACATATGTTTCCCAAAACACTTACCCTTGTCGCAGCGCTACTGCTTTCAGGGTGTGCTGCCGATGACCCGTTAGATATTAATGATCCTGAGCCGCAGGCACTGTCTGTTGTCATGGTTGAAGAAGCTGAAGAGCCTTCACCTACACCACGCCGAGTTGAAGACTATTCGTCTGTAGCGCCCGTCGATTTGACCGCTTTACAGCCAGTTATTGAAGTTGTGCTAGATGAATATGCGTGGGGAAGCGGAGATAACGTAGAAGCCCTACAGGACATCTTGGGGGTCACGGCAGACGGTCAGTACGGTCCTCAAACTCAATCCGTCCATATTGAACTGTTAGAGGGTATGGGTTGGAGTACCGATAACGTTCCTGACGCTCCGGCTGTAAGTTCAGGAGCATCTTCAAACGCAAACCCTACTCCGCAGTGCACTGAATGGTGGGATGTGGCCCGTTCTGCAGGTTGGGCTGAAGAAGACCTGCCGAAACTCGGGCGGATCATGTACAAGGAGTCTACTTGTCGGCCAGGGGCTATTAGCCCTACGAGAGATTATGGTTTGACTCAGATCAACTGGGCCGCACACGGAAGCCGGTTGACTGGTCTTGGTATCACTCGTGAAGATTTGCTTGACCCATACACTAATCTGGTGCAAGCCAAGTACATTGCTGATTCGGCTGCTAGTTGGGCTGGCTGCAAGTGGCAACCTTGGCATATGAGTGGCAGCTGGTGCGGGTAATGTGTTATAATACTTGTGTAGTCTATTTTGGAGTGTGTCATGGCTAGAAAGAAAGCTGTTAAAAAAACTGCGCCTGCTAAACCGGCGCCCCCGGCTTTTCCAGGCCGTGCTTTGCATGAGAACCTGAGATCGGATGTTGTGCGTCCTGTTCAGAACGTTTTGGGTATTAAGGCGGACGGCTGGTATGGTCGAAGGACTCTGGAGGCTGTCGCTGCTTTTCAGTCAAAGAGCGGCCTTCAGTGTACGGGTATTGTAGACAAGATTACTTGGGACACCTTGTTCCGCTGAACAGCTACTAGGGAATAAACGAATAGTGCGATTCTTTTACAAAGCCGAGCTTGACAGAGTAGTTGACGGTGATACCGTTGATCTAATTATTGACTTGGGTTTTGACGTTTTCCACAAAGTAAGAGTTCGGCTGCACGGGGTCAACGCTCCCGAATCTAGAACCAGAGATCTAGAAGAAAAAGCGCTAGGACTAGCAGCTAAAGACTATGTGTCGAACTGGCTGAGCGAAAGCGACGAAATCTATATCCGCACGATGAAAGACGGTAGCGGAAAGTATGGTCGCATTTTAGGGTATATTTACAACGACGAAGATATGACTAGTTGTCTGAATGCTGACATCATTTCAAATGGCCACGGCGTCGAATATTTTGGCGGCAAACGGTAGCCTTGACAGTCGATTATAACCACTATAGAATAGCGACATGGATAAGAAGACAGTAACTGAAGCGGTTAGCAACCAGATCCGTAAGCAAGGATCTGATGATGTTACCCGTGCTTTAGATTTGCTGATTAATAAGAACGGCGTGTTCAGGACCGATGAGAAATGGGTCCATACTGCTTTGCGTCCGCTTATTGATCGTGGCTACGTTAATCGTGATGGCGCAACACTTACGATCGGTAGAGACTTTGAGAGTCTCCTGATTAGCCTTGCTGACGCAGATCTGGGAACCTCTAAGCTACTCAGCGGGTACCGCAGGTTTGTTGCTTCAAAGGTTGAAGAATATGATGTGACCGAGTTTACGGTGCTTGAGAAGATGAGTGCTATCCCGACCACTGATGAGAAGATTATCTACCTGACTAGTGTTCTTGCTGACACGTTTGCTAAGCTTGATGTTGCTTTGGAGAAGACAGCGTTTCTTGAGGGTAAGTTGGCCGAGATGGACATTTCTTTGTCCGTTATGGAGTCTGTGACTTTCGATGAGGATTCTGACAGTTAATGCGAGAGTGCTTGTTACCGTGCTAGAGAACCCTAATCTTACACAGCAACAGATTGCTGACAAAGTAGGAATTAGATATCAGCATGTTTGGCGGGCACTAGATCGACTTGTTCAAGAAGGCATATTGGAAAAAGAAAGAAAGAACCGGAGAACGTTTTTTTCTGCGGGAAGCAAATTTTACGAACTAGACGACATTAAACGACTGAGAGCTTGCCTTTCACAAGTAGATGCGTTAAACTGAAAGCAGTGATTCAAATGGCAAAAATCTTATACTACGATATCGAGACCGCACCGAACCTCAGTATGGTGTGGGGACAGTACGAGCAGAACGTGATTGCGCACGAGCGGGAATGGTATATGCTTTGTGTTTCGTACCGTTGGGAGCATGAGAACAAGACACATGTGACTTCTCTTGTTGACTTCCCTTCCTTCTACAAGAAGGATCCAGAAAACGATTTCCCTGTCGTTAAGAAGCTGTGGGAACTGTTTGACGAAGCTGATATTGTGATCGCACACAACGGCGATAGGTTCGATATGCGTAAGGCTAACGCTCGTTTTGTTGCCCACGGCTTAGGTCCGGCTTCTCCTGTTAAGTCTGTAGATACTTTGAAGGCCGCTCGTAGGTACTTTATGTTCAACAGTAACAAGCTGGATCATCTGGGCGATCATCTAGGTGTTGGTCGTAAGGTTTCTACGGGAGGGTTTGAAACTTGGGCAGGCTGTATGCGTGGCGACATGAAGTATTGGAAGTTGATGATTAAGTACGCTAAGCAGGATGTTGATTTGCTCCGCAAAGTTTACATGAAGTTGCGTCCTTGGATGAAGAACCACCCGAACCTTAACGTGTATGATGGTGGACATAACTGCCCGACTTGTGGCTCTAGCAAGCTACAAAAGCGAGGTGTACGTTACACCCAGGTCGCTACGTATCAGCAGTGGCAGTGCAACGACTGCAAGTCGTACAGTAGAACCCGAGTTTCTGAACAGGTCGAACGTCCCTCAATCGTCCCGTAATAATATGACACTTGAAGAAGATCTTTACGAGTCCGTGCCCGATAGGCTGTATTATGATCGTAGCTACACGACATGGTACGCCTGCTACGACAGTGACCTGTGTGTACTGACAAACAGTACGGGTACTTTAGAATCGTTCTGCTATTCGTCTAAGAGCGAGTACAGAGACGTGCGGAGGACAATTGTAGAAGAATACGACCTTAAGCAGGTGAAGCAAACATATGTTGAAGATGACTGAAACTGAAGGACTTTCTTTCGAAGATGTCCTTATTGTTCCTCGGTATTCGGAAGTTCGTAGCCGGTCAGACGTAGATTTGTCTACTCGTTTAGGCCATGTTGATATGCGGATTCCTATAATCGCTGCCAACATGGATACTGTTTGCGGGCATGAAATGGCTGGAGCGTTGGATCGTTTGGGAGGTTTCGGTGTAATTCACCGCAACATCCCTCTGAAGACTATGGATCCGCTAGCGTCCCGATTTGGTTGTGTGGCAGGTAGAACTAACCGCACTGCTGTAGCGTTTGGCGTCAACGACGACCTTGATACGGTAATTAGAGAGGTCAACAATTGGCGAACTAAGATCGTTGTCCTAGATATTGCCCACGGCCACAGCGCTCACGCATTGGACGCTATCCACTACATTAAGGATCAGTTTGATCACGAAGTGACGATTGTCGGTGGTAATGTTGCTACCGGTCAGGGTGTTGCTGACTTTGCTGAAGCTGGTGCTAATGTCGTTAAGGTCGGTATCGGTCCGGGCGGTGCTTGCTCGACCAGGGTTGTAACAGGTGTTGGCGTTCCGCAGCTAACTGCTATTGCTGATTGTGCTGAAGCCGCCGACGCCTATGATGTGCAGATTATTGCTGATGGCGGTATTAAGACTCCAGGCGACGCTGCTAAGGCGCTCGGTGCTGGAGCGGATGCCGTCATGATTGGCAACATGTTTGCAGGCACCGACGAGGCCCCAGGCGAGATCATGGAAGTTGACGGCAAGAAGGTAAAGGCTTACCGTGGTATGGCTTCAACAGCCGCAGGCTCTGACTACCCCGAGGGCGTGTCAGGCTACGTTGACTACAAGGGCAGCGTTGAATCCATCGTTGAAGGGTTGGAGCGAGGCATTAAGTCTACTTGCAGCTATGTGGGAGCGAAGAACATTCTTGAGCTTCATAACAACGCTACGTTTATGAAAGTTTCCAACGCCTCCTTGCGTGAGTCCGCTCCGCACGATATGATTGTGGCATGAGTGAAGACACCTCCCTTACTTTGTTTGATGACTGGCTGCATGAGACGTATGTAGCTGATACATCTATCGGTAACGTCACGCTGGTAAGGTCTGACGACGATTTCGCTAATTTCAGAGACTGGCTGTTCAGTAAGCAGCGTCCTCTTGCATACGACATTGAGGCCACGGGCCTTGATATTTTCTCCACAACTTGGGAGATTAAGAGTATTCAGTGGGGAGATCAGGATGAAGCGTTTGTGTTTATTTGGAAAGAGCCGTGGTTTCAGCGATCTATTGATATCGTGATGAACGAGACCGATTGTAGGCTTCTGGCCCATAACGCCGTTTTCGATGCGTTGGGACTGGATCGCCACGATCACGTTGACGCTATCGAACTTTTAGATAGAACTTACGATACAAAGATTTTGTCGCATTTGGCTGATCCTCGTAGCCGAGTTGAGGGCGGGGTAGGTCACGGTTTGAAGAACCTTGCAGCGCATCATGTTGACAAGAGTGCTCCTGATTCGGATCAGGCTCTTAAGGATTTGTTTAAGCAGCAGAAGTGGTCTGTTAAGGAAGGTTGGCGAAACATTCCTGCAGCACATCCGACGCTGGTTCACTATGCGGGCACGGACGTTATTTTGACGGCTCGTTTGTTTCCTCATTTGCGTAAGGAGATCAAACGTCAAACTATGGACCATTTGGTCAGGTATGAGCATCAGATTCTGAAGCTTGTGGCCGACATGGAGCGTCGGGGCCTGCGTATTGACGTCGGCTATGCCGAGCAGCTTGTTGAGCAAATGAATGCTGAAGAGCAGGCCCATATTGATGTCGTTCGTTCGTTTGGGGTCGAAAACCATAACGCTACGAAAGATGTAGCTGAGGCTTTGACTAAGCTGGGGGTGCGGCTTACCGAAACTACTGCTTCGGGCGGGCTGAAGGTCGATAAGATGGTTTTGCAGTCTGTTATTGACGATGAGGACTCTGGTATGGCTGGAGAGCTTGCCCGTGCAGTTATGGCTGCTAAGAACAGTGCTAAATGGCGAGATAGTTACGTAATCGCTTCTCTTGCCAGTATGGACAGCAATTTGAGAGTCCATCCAAAAATGAACAGCTTGCAGGCACGGACAGGCAGAATGTCTTTGACTGACCCTCCGTTGCAGCAGCTACCGTCTAGCGGTGATGTTATACGTCGAATGTTCCTCGCAGAAGAAGGATGCCGGATGGCTTCTATCGACTTCTCTGGAGTTGAGCTAAGAGTTTTAGCTGCGCTTTCCCAAGACCCTGTTATGTTGCAGGTGTTCAAAGAAGGTGGCGATCTGCACCAAACCACCGCTGACAACACGGGAGTTACCAGAAAGATCGCTAAAACAGTTAACTTCGGTAAGGTTTACGGGGCAGGTCCCCAGACACTTTCTAGACAATCAGGGCTTTCAGTTGAAGAAGCCCAGAAAGTGTGCGACTTGTTCGACAGTACCTATCAGGGCGTGACCCGCTATGCACACCAGCTAGCTCATCCTGTTAAAACCGGCAAACGCAACTATGTTATTACACACACGGGCAGGAAGCTTCCTGTAGACGCTGAGAGGCCCTACGCTGCCCTCAACTACTGCATTCAGTCCACGGCCCGAGATGTTCTTGGTAGAGCCATGGTGAAGCTGTACGAGGCCGGTTATTGGGACTATGCTTTGCTTCCTATCCACGATGAGATCTTGTTTAGTTTCCCTGAGGAAACAGCTGTGGAGATGTGCAGGGAAGCTGGTGTAATTATGGAGATGATCCTCAAAGATGTACACATTTCTACTGAGCCTGATCTTGGAGGAGAGTCATGGGGCACACTATATACAGAAGGCGAACATGAAGTGATTGAGTTGACTGACGACGACCGCAAGAAGTATGGTGACGAGACTTTACGGAAGGCACTTTTTGAGTCACCGACTTACGAGTTTTAGGCTCGTATTACTTACAAAACCGGCGACTTACTAGCATTTCTTCAAAATTATTCGCAAAACTTGGCGATGTGGGGTTGTGTCCCCGTTTGATCGGTGCTAAAGTCTCCGACATCTTCCGCAAAGCGCAGAAGATACCGTATATCCCAGATGAAAGGCAGCTATATGGCTGGATACACTCTCAGTTCAAAGCACAAGATTCTTACCCGTGAAGAAGAAATTGTGTTGGGGCGGGCAATTCAAGAAGGACTAGAAGCCGACCGGATTCTCAACGAATCCCACATCGAAGGCATCAGCATTGATCCCATGGAGAGGCGACGACTCAACGCAGCCGTTCGGGAAGGTAAGCGCTCCAAGGACACGTTCGTTTCACACAACTTGCGGCTAGCGATGGACACTGCAGCCAAGTACGCACGTTCACAGTCCCGCATGGAGTACGAAGATCTCATTCAGGAGGCCACGATTGGCCTTATGCGTGCGGCAGATAAGTTCGATCCTGAGCGTGGGTTCAAGTTCTCTACATATGCTACGTGGTGGTGCCGACAGGCTTGCCAGCGTGCCATAGCGAACCAGGGCCGTGCTATACGTCTGCCTATGCATGTGGAGGCTGATGTGCGTAAGCTTGCTGCTGTGGTTGAGGAGTTTGAGTCGAGCCGTAGCAGTTTCTCGATGTATGAGATTGCCGATTATCTGGATTGGGAAGACGATTATTTGGATGAGATTTGGGGTCATATGGAGAACACGAAGTTGGAGTCTTTGGATGTTCCGTTGAGCGAGGAGAGCATGGTTTCGCATGCTGACACGTTGGTGAATTCGGATCAGATTGCGGTAGAGGACGCAGGTATTGAGGGCAGTTTCGCTGACGATATCATGCAGGCTTTGTCGATTCTGCCTGACCGGGAGTATGATGTGTTGATTAAGCATCATGGTCTTGCGGGTCAGGGTGCTCCGAAGACGTTGCAGGAGATTGGCGAGTCGATGGGTTTGACTCGTGAGCGTGTCCGGCAGCTAGAGGCTAAGGCTATTGCCCGGTTGCGGCATCCTTCTTCTGGGATTGCTTGGGCGTTTAGTCAAGAAAACGACGACTGAGGTTCCTGAAGATAACTAACACTTACCTTTGTTCTTGCCCCGGTAGGTATCAGTTTGAGCGTGGCAGTTTGGGCACAGGATAGTTAGGTTTTCTAGCCGGTTGTCCGTGTTGACACCGTTGATGTGTTCTAATTCGGTAGGGATTGGTTGCCCGTTCCATTCTGCCCGCTCACACTGATAGCACTTCTGCTGGAAAACTTCTTCAGCGAAAAGGCGATTCTTGAGATGATTAGTGTTGGTGTAACTGGAGTGTTTGACTAGAATTTCTTCCAGTGGTCTTTTTGGTGCCCATGTGTGGGTTTTACCTTTAAGGTGCCCTTGCCCTGTGAAATGCTCAATATCAATACCAAACGACTTGATATGGCTCTTGATGCTTTTGTAGTTGCCGCCAGTAGGTTGCAGGTTGAGTTCTTTAAGCACATTACGGATAGACATGCTACATTCGCAAGCATCCCGTAATTGTTGTTCTGTCCAAGTTCTAATTTTTGGCACCGTTTCTCCTTGACTTTGTTTGGGGACCTATGTTATACTCTAGCAAACGGCAAACACATTAGCCGCAACTCTCGCCCCCGTATTCCAATTGGCAGAGAAAGGGCGCTTAAAACGCCTACAGTGTGGGTTCGAGTCCCACCGGGGGTACTATGAACATATTTGTTGTTGAAACTGATCCGGTAGAAGCAGCGCAGGCTCTGTGTGATAAGCATGTGCCGAAGATGACTGTTGAGAGCGTTCAGATGTTGGTGTCTGCTCTTCGTAGACATGGTGCTACGGACGACGATGTGCCTTTGACTGCTAAGGGTACGCCGCATCGTGGCGGGTATGCGAATCATCCGAGTACCCGTTGGGTGGGCGAGTCGATCAGTAACTTTAACTGGCTTTTTGAGCACGCCTATGCGTTGTGTGAAGAGTTCAGTTTCCGGTTCAACAAGGAGCATGCTTGTTTGAAGCAGTTGGACAAGATTGTTGATTCGTCCCATCTTCTCCCTGACGGCGAGTTGACTGATATTGCGTTGGCTGTTGGTGGTGCATTCCACGAACGTCTTGGTTTTAAGCACGCTCCGATTGAGGAAGCCGTTGACATTTATCGTGAGTTTTATATAATAGACAAAGAATCTTTTGCCGTATGGTCAAAAGGACGCCCAGCACCGGCTTGGTGGTAAACTTCCTGAAAGGTTGGAAATGGAAACAAATATTGATCCTAATGCAATTGTAGAAGACCTGCTTGAGCAGATTAAGCAGCTAACGGCTGCTAACACGGTGTTGCGTGTGAACCTGAACACCGCTCAGCGTGCTATTGCTGAACTTCAGGCGCAGGCTGCTTCAGTTGAAGAAGAAACTCCGAAGGAGTCAGGTAAGACTGCCAAGTCGTGAGATAAGTACCCTGCAGCTTCGGTATACTAGAGATAAGTCTTGTAAAGGAGATTTCTATGGCTGCTGGAGCTTATGACATGGTGTGTGAGCAGGGTTCTACGTTTTCTCGCACTCTAACTGTAAAAGATAGTAACGGGGACGCACGTGACCTTAGTTCGTATACTGGCCGAATGCATGTTCGCCGCACTACAGGTTCTTCTACCACGATTATCGAGTTAACTACCGCTAACGGTAGAATTTCAACGAATAGTTCTGGTGAGATCGTGTTGTCTATCTCAGCTACTGACACCGCCGCTTTAACTGACGGGGGTGTTTACGACTTGGAGATTGAGGATAGCGAAGGCAACGTGGAGCGGGTTGTTGAAGGCATCTTTACGCTTGACTTAGAGGTTACACGGTAAGGTAAATTTTATGATTAACGAAGTAGAATGGCATGTTGATGGTCACCGCATTCTACTAAACATTAACAAGACAAATATTGATATTGCTCCCAGTATTTGCCCTCATGGTAACAGCGAAGATGCTCCTTGTTACCACGAGGGCATTTCTGGTTGTATGGTCAACTATTTTATTAACGTGTTTGGTTTAGAGTGCAATATTGGTACGGTTCCTGCTGAGTCAAGTCTTGAGATAGCGTGGGCGACGGTTGAGGATAACAAGTGGGAGATTGACTTGGTTGATTTGTGTGTCATTCCTGTGACTGATCCGTATTTTGTTGATTGGTTTAGTGAAGTTTCTTCAGACTAGTAGTTGTTAGCCTGTTTATTTTTTCGGTAGAATGTATATGAGGGCTTTTTGGAGGTAATGATGGCTTTTGTTATGTCTTACCCATTTAGTATGGATGCGGTTAACGGTCGCTTCAGTACGGTAAGTACGGATACTGACACGTACAAGGGTCAACAGATTTCTGCTTTTCTGAAGTCAAGAAAAAACGAACGAACGCTTATGCCTGAGTTTGGGATTACTGATCCGGCTTTTCATAAATTTGATGCCGCTGCGTTTACTTCAGATTTTTACGATTTCTACCCAAAGTCTATAACCTTGAAAGAAGTTAGTTTGTTGAAAAAGGGTGGAGTTGTTACTGATGCCCGAATTGAGTTTGGTTAGTGAGGTTCAGCCATGTCTTCTTCACCTGATGTAAGTAGCTACGTTGATTTAACTATTAACGATGAAGATCCTGTAGCCATTCTGAATGACATTCTTTCAAGTGCCCGTGGGCTACTGCCGGGTTGGTATCCCGAGGCGGGTCAGATTGAGGTTGTGCTTTCGGAGGCGTTCGCTAATCGTACGGCTCAGCTTGCTGCGACGATCAACCGGCTCCCTTCAGCGACCACTGAAGTTTTGCTTCAACTATTTGGCCTAACCCGAAGTGACGGTACAAAAGCTACTGCTACTATTGACGTAACCATGTTTGCTAGCGATACGTTGTATGCCGGTACGCTATTCATGTACTACGACCGGAACACAGCACGGTCTTACATTTTCAGACTTGATGCTGACTTTACTGGCACCTCGGGATCAGGTTTGGCTGTAACTGCAGAAGCTATCGGTGCTGCGTATAACTCTTCCACCTTAGTAGGTGAGTCTTTAGTATTGTTGACAGCTAACGACAATTTTTCTTCAGCAACATTTGCTACTAACCCGTCTGACGGTGCTGATGCTGAGACAGACAGCGAGTATTTTACGAGAGGTGCCACGTTACTGGCAAGCTACACTTCCGCTTCTACTACAGCTTCGCAGATCAAATATTATGTGTCGGCAAATAAGACGTACGCTAATCGGGTAGAAGTTTTCAATCGGAGACGTTACCGTGACCGTGATACTACTGCTACGGGCTACGGTACCCATGATGGTTATGCTCTTGTGGCTGTTGGCGGTAATGTGAGTACGGCAGCTTCTGCGACGGCGCAGGTCCCTGTTTCGGCTAGCAACTTGTTAGATTTGTATGACTCTCTTACGGCCCGAGTTGCTTCTGGTGTGACGATTGATGTGATGAGCGCTGAGCTTGCTTCGGTTAGTGTTACGGCTACTGTAGTTAAGACTTCAGGTGCGGTTGCTTCGACTGTGAAGACTGCTGTAGAGAATGCGATTAAAGCGCATTTTGATCCGAACCAGTGGGATTGGTCTGCGAACACGGTTCGTCAGAACGAGTTAATTTCGTTGATTGATGGCATTTCTGGCGTGGATTATGTTTCTGCTTTGACGCTTGATGGTCAGACGCTTATTGGTACGGATAACATTGGTTACTACACTGCTTCTGGCGGTACAGCAGCGTCTGCGACTTTGGTGACTTCAGGTGTAACCGACGCAACTTATGCGGTTGGTGAACTTGGCTTCTATTATGTAGACGCTGACGTTGCTACTCCAGTTGTGTATGAATTTGAAAATGCTGAGTCAATCGTGGTTTCAGGCGGGGCTGGTACCGGTGTCTTTGTAGCCAAAGCAAACGGGCTAGGGTACAACGACACTTCAAATAGCGGTAACGTAGATGCCGGTGCAACCTACCAAGGTACAGGAACAGTTGCTGCGGCTCTTGGAACCGCCACGGTATCTTCTGGGGCCATAACCGGTGGCAGTAACGACAGTAACACGTTTACGGTACTAAACGGTACAGGAGCAGTTGATAGTGACCTGACAGTTCGCAACCTTGGTACTTTGCTAACTTACGGCACGTTGAATATTACAGTTTCATAGTTGGAGTTCAGGTATGTCTCATAGGATTATTAACAGCCTATCATCGACTGAAGCTAACTTTGGTACTAGGCAATCAAACGATTACGGTGGGTGGGCGCTCAATTCGGGCACGGCTACGTTAAAATTTATTGCTAACCGTGGCTACTACAACAAATATGTTCCTGGCGATGAGTATGAGTCCACGTATATGGGCAACTCGTTGCAAGTTAAATCGACAACTTCGCAGTCTTCTGTGGTTATCGAATCGCCGTTTGTAGATTCAGTAGGCTCTCGAATTTATTTGATTAGTGTAGCGGTTGCTTCTAATGTCAACTCTGAAGCAACCTTGTCTGTAGATTATTACAGCTCCGAGTCGGATTCTTCCCCGACTGCAAGTTCAGAGTCAAAAACAATTTCTATAGAAGCGTATAGATACGCTAGACTTTACTTAGGTTTTGCGGCTGACCCCGACGCTACTCTGATGAAAGTAAAAATTACTTTTACTGGGCCAAGCGCTGGGAGCTTAGCTTCAGACGATATTATTACCTTGTATGATCCCGTTGTTTGTGAAGATCACTACACCGGTTATGGTAGAATTTCGTACTTGTTTTACACAGACCTGCCTGAGTTTATGCGTCTGGATGACGAGAACATTGCAAGCCTCGTAAAATCTCCACAGGTACCGGTTCCCTTAAAACGGTTTGTTGAATCATTGGCATACCCCGCAGACAATATTGCAGACACAGCCATTAGCTTCCAGTACACCCGTGCTACGGAGGGCACAGAAAGTAAATCTAAGCTGACCGACCCGGACACCGCTGATGCAGCGTATCTATTCTGGCTAGCATCAATTACCGCCACGACATTGCTTTCTGCTTCTTCGGGTTTCACTCCTTGGACAGCTTTAGAAGAATATGATGGTGATGCGGACACTAATCCTGGCGAATGGGAAGATATTGAAACGTTAGCGGACTGGCTTGCACTTCAAAGTTTAGACCCAGAATTTTTCGACACAATTCAAGGTTTCCGTGACCAGATTCGTACAGGGTTTTCGGGCATCAACGCAGGCCGTGCAGATACTATCGTAAGCTACATCCGTACCCTGCTCGACACAACAACACCAGACAATGCTGCTGTTGTTGTAAACAAAAACGCTATGGAAAATCCTTTCCAACTGAGTGTCCTTGTTGACCCCACAGTCGATCCTGACTCAGCAGGTAATTTTATTACTGACGCTCTAAACAGTAGCTTGTCTGCCGGGGCGTTTGCAACCAAAGTTTCTGAAGCAACCAACTCAGGTGATGTGTCTTACGACATGACAAGCCTGCTTTACCCTGCCACGCATTCTAATTCTGCTGCTGGCGGTGTAGACATTTACGGCAAATCTTTTGTTTCGGACGAACGTAACTTTGCTAGACACATTCGACTTAACGAAACGTCTTCAAATACTGTTGTTGAGATTGGTGGCGGCGTGGGCGACTCGCATTACAGCGCCGATTCACAATACTTCTACGGCGATATGTCCGGTTCAACTTACGGGTCGATTACGAGCAGCGATACAGCTACGTTAGATTTAGGTGGCTCGTCTGCAGGATACGATCTCGTTTTTGTTTTAACAGATATTACGTTGCCTTCTGCGGCGGTTGATACTGCTGGCGATGGCGGCAACACTCCTGCTGACTGGTTGTACCGTGAAAAATATCTTTTAGCGTGTGGTACTGACTCAAGCAGTTCGGACAATGACTGGGCTGTGTACTTAGTTTCAGGTCACACTTCTGGTCCTGACACGGACGTTCGGCTTTTGCTTGTTGACGGTTACGAGGCTGTCGGGGCATCGAACTATGCCGTGTCTGACCCGATTGATTTCAACAGCATCGGCGCTACAGGCCAGTACGTGTTGCGTGTTTCCAGATCAGCACTGTCGGCTAGTGACGCTACTGTGTCGTTCTATGCTCAAGGTTCGCTGTATGACGATTGGGAGTCTAACGCTGTTGGTAGTTCTACGTTCACGCCGGGTTCTGCTTCGGCAGGAGCAGGCGCTGGAATCCAAATTTTAGGCCAGCTTAACGCTACAGATGATTGGGCTGACGCTACACCAGTTTCTTGCGGCGTGAAACGTGTGCTTGTGTTTGACGCACCGATTTCGTTTACGGGTTCGTCTGATACTTCGTCTTCTGCTCACGCATATGTGGGCGGTGACGATGTTGATGATTTCGGCATGTATGTTTATTCGCCTACGCTTGATATTGATTTGTCTTCTGTCGATGTTTATGCTGATTCGTTTACGGTAGATGCCAGCGGGGGTGCTTCGGTTACGTTGACGGTTAATCAGGCGTCGTCTAATGATTTGGATGTTTTGGCTATGCGCCAGTTGTCGGGTGCGGACGTTTGGTATTTTGGGGCTGCTGCTTCTGGAGGCGATTCGCTTGCCATTGATGGACTTTCGGCATCTACAGCGTACAGAGTTATTCCGACAGTTGTTGATCCTTCAGATGGTTCTACTTCGACTGCTGCTTTTACTGATTTTACGACAGACGGTTCAGGCGTTCTCACTATTGCGGCGCAGGACGACTATGACGGTGCTTCAGCGCTCTACCAGGGAATAACTGTAACACAAATTGACGTTCAGCCAAGTGGTGGCGGGTCAAGCGTAGCGACATTCCTTCCCGATACGATCGCATCAACAGCGACCACAGGTGCCGACTCTGTTACGCCCGCTAACACGTGGACATTAACCAGAAGCTACCCTGGGTCTTCCAGCACAGCATACGCACCTAGCCAAGTAGTCGATCGTGACATTCTGCATGTCTACGAAGGCTCACCAAGCATGCACAACCCTCCGTCTCTCGAAAGCTACCACCCGTTCTCGGTACTGTTACAGGTGCGGCGTTTCTGGACCAGCGGAACATACGACATTTTCCGTCTCGAAAACGCCACCAACCAAGGTTTGCGTGTCTTCTACGACGACGGAGATATCAAAGCAACGTTTACGGACAACACCAACACCGAAACCGTCACGTGGACCGAAACCCCATCGTTTGGGGACTGGCATTGGTTAGTCGTTCGTAGAGACCCCGCTAACGGCCTAGAACTAATCGTAGATGGTACTTCGGAGTCAACAGCAACAGCAGCGGTTGCCACTACGTTTACAACAGCTACTAACTCTGCCACGTTTGGTCAGGGAGCGGCTAGCGAGTTTAACGCTCGGTTTGGTTTGGCTGAATTCGCATTTTTCGACAGACGTTTGTCTGATATTGAGATTACACTATTGGGAACCGAAATTTCCTAGTAAAATATTGTTACAGGAGGCTGTATTATGGCTGTTTCACAGACAACTCGTTTAGAAATTTATCGCTGGAGTGCGGGTACGGATGCGTTTACTCGTGCGCAAATGGATGCTTCTCATGAGGAGCTGGAGGATCGTGTGGCTGGTTATAGTCAGGCGGCTGCTCGTCCTGCTGCGGCTGCAGCGTATAAGGGCTTTTTCCATTATTCGACTACGGGTCAGCTGTCGTATTGTAATGGTGTGGCGTGGGATGATATTGCGGTAGAGAATGCTACGGATGGTAATATTGGTGAGATTGATGGTACGGCGTCTGCTGGTACGTCTGCGTCTGGTTTGGCTTATGCGGAGCATAAGCATAGTATTGCTGCTAATGCTATTACTAATGGCAATATTGTTTCTTTGGATGCTGGTAAGCTGACTGGTACTTTGAGTGTTGATCGTATTGCTGCGGGAACTATTACGGATGAGAAAATTGTTTCTTTAGATGCTTCTAAGATTGTTGGTTCTGTGTCTGTGAGCACGAGCGGTAATGCTGCTACTGCGACTCGGTTGGAGACTGCCCGGACAATCGGCGGTGTGTCGTTTAATGGTACAGCAAACATTGATCTGCCGGGTGTGAACACGGCTGGTAATCAGGACACGTCGGGCAACGCTGCCACCGCTACAAGTGCTACAAGTGCTACAAGCGCTACGAACGCTACGAACGCTACGAACGTTGATGTCTACGCAGACAATACTAGCACTACGACATACCCTCTGTTTGCTACTGGTACTGGCAACACACGAGCACGAAGAGACACTGGCCTTTCTTACAACGCTAGCTCGAACACTCTGACTACTACCACGTTTGCTGGGGCTTTGAGCGGAAACGCTTCTAGCGCTACTGAGGTTTCGGTACTTTCAGTTAGCACTAATGCTAATCATTACGTCACATTTGCGGATAGTACTTCTGGTACTGACCGTGCCCGCATAGATACTACCTTAACATATAATCCTTCGACTAATGTGTTAGGCGGTGGATCTACTCTGTTTACGGGAGCTTCTCTTTCTGTTTCCAACTTCGTTCAGGCTGGTCTTAGCGTAAGCGCTGGTAACGGTTCAGAGAGCACTCCAGCTTTTCACTTTAGCGGCGATACTGACACAGGCATCTACCGCAGTGCTGCAGACACAATGGAGCTTGTGGCGGGCGGTAACGGTTCGGCTGTAATTACTTCAGGCGGGTTTGCTCTGGACGTTGGCGTCGCTTTCGCTGCTTTTCCTGACACTGGTACAGGTAACGACGCCGAGTGGGTAGCTACCGGCTTCGGTAACTACATCCTGAAGCGGAACTCGTCGCTGCGGGCCGAAAAGGAAAACATCCAAGACCCTGGTGATGAACTTACGGCAGATATGATCGACCAAGTAGAGCCGAAGCTGTGGAACCGTATCCACAGCCCTGGTATTCCTGAGATCGGTCCGATCGCTGAAGACATGGACGCCATTTCGCCGCACCTTGCTGCTCATGGCTTCAACGAGGACGGTACGACCTTCCTGACCGGCATCAACAAGACTTCGTACTTGTCGCTGCTTGTTCTTGTTGTAAAAGACCTTCGTACTCGAATTGCAGCACTCGAAGCTTAATTTAACCTAACCAAAGGGGGGCAGGCGTGTGGTCTGAATTCATGAGCATGACTATCCCTGCCCTTGTCGGTTCAGGGGTAACGTTTACCGGTATCGTTCTTTCAAGCAGAGTCAAAAACAAAAAACTCAACATGGAAGTAGACGCTGCACAGGACTTTGTATGGCTAGATTTAGTTAAGCAAAGTCGTATAGAATATGCTTTACAGCGGAAAGAAAATAATAGACTTCGGTACATTATTCATCATCTGCAGGAAGAAATTGTTAATTTGGAACGGAAAAACAACGAGCTTACTTCTGGAGATCCAGAGTGAGTTCCTGAGAGATACGAGGGCATAATGGCAGAAGACGTACCGTTTAGAGATCGTGACGACGAGGATTCGATTGATGATATTCTCGACATGGTGGCTTCTGCGATGCAGGACACGGAGGAGTGTTCGTCTCAAGAAATTGTCCACAATCTTGTATCTAAAGTTTTTGAGGAGCGTGGCGACGGCGGCGGTGTCCTAGGACACTTCGTGTTTATCGGTGAGATTATTAACGCTGACGGTGAAGCACAGCTTATGGTCGTAACGTCCGACAATCTGCCCGAGTGGGTTAGCCGTGGCATGATTATGACAGCCGACGACTACTTGGCTATTGGCGACATGGGGTTTATGGGAGAATGACAGCAGGAAACTTGACGATCAATTGTACTAGGGGGGCGGCGTTAAGTGTAGACCTGTTAGTGAAAAACCCCGATGAAACGATGTCGGATTTAGCCTACTGGGACTCCCGAATGCATGTCCGTAGGACTGTTGCATCTGACGACACCGTAATTGAGCTAACTACTTCCAATGGTAGGCTTAGCCACGACTCTAGTACTGGTACAATAACATTAAGTCTTTCCAGTGAAGAAACCGGGTCAATTGCTGCCGACACCTACGTCTACGATTTGGAGTTGGTTAGTACTGGTGCCAAAGCTGGGGTCTTGCGATTAGTTAAAGGTAACTTTATAGTAGGGTCCTAAAATGTCTGATTATACGGTATCAATTGAAGAGGCAACAAATACCGTTTCTGTAACAGACGTTATTAATTCGGTTAGTGTTTCTGAGACGGACGGTAATTCGGTTACTGTTGTTGCGGCCACGTTTGTTAACGATGCTGGTGCTGCTTCTAGTCTGTTTTATTCCAACGGGTCGCCTTCTGATTCAACTGGAGCGGAGGGCGATTTTTACGTTGATGTTTCTAACGGTAAGTTGTATGGTCCCAAGGGGGCTAGTTCGTGGGAATCTGATGCTTTACCGTTGATTCCGAAGAGGTATACGCATACTCAATCGGTTGCTTCTAGTAGTTGGACTATTTCTCATACGTTGGATGGTTATCCGTCGGTAACTGTTGTTGATTCTGCAGGGACAGTTGTGATCGGTAAGGTAACATATAATAGTACCAGTAGTGTTACGGTTGACTTTCAAGGTGCGTTTACTGGTTTGGCTTATTTAACTTGATGGAGGAAAAGTGGCCCAAAAATTCTTAACTAATCTGGATTTGAATAAAAATGAGTTGCAGAATGCTAAGGTTCAGAACCTAGCTACTGCTCCTTCGTCCCCTGTTGCGGGTCAGATCTATTTTGATACGGTAGATAGTGAGCTTTACGTTTATGACGGTTCTGCGTGGGTTGGTTTGCAGGAGCAGGGTGACATTACTGCTGTTACTGCCGGTACGAACCTTAACGGTGGCGGGACGACAGGTGCCGTAACTGTCAACCTAGATACGACTATTACCGGTCTTACTTCTGTAACGTCAACTGGCTTTACTGGTGCTCTTACTGGTAATGCGGATACGGCTACTGCTCTTGAGACTGCCCGCACGATTGGTGGCGTTTCGTTTGATGGTTCTGCAAACATTGACCTTCCGGGCGTAAACACTTCAGGCACTCAGGACACGAGCGGCAACGCTGCTACGGCTACCGCTCTGGCAACCGCTCGGACTATTGCTGGCACCTCTTTTGACGGAACCGCAAATATCGACATTGACGCAAATAACCTGACAGGAAATACTCTTAACTCTGGCGTTACCGCTTCTTCTTTGACAAGTGTTGGCACCCTTACGGGTTTGACTGTTTCAGGTCTTATTACCGCTAACGGTGGCCTAACGATTCAAGCCACGGACACGTTTACGTTTGATAGCGTGGCGTTGACCACGGTTCAGACAAGCGGCGAGTCTTTTGCTGACAACGATACGTCGTTGATGACTGCAGCAGCGATCAACGATTTGATTGGTGCTATCGGTGTTACTAGCCTTACTGGTACCGCTGGCGAGGTTGAGGTAAGTGCAGGTACTGGCGATGTCACAATTGGGCTGCCGGACAACGTTACTATCTCGGGCAACCTTACGGTAAACGGCGATACTACCACGGTAAACACTGCTACGCTTTCTGTTGAAGACCCGCTGATTGTTCTTGCTAACGGAAACAACGCTACCGACTCGGTAGACATCGGTTTCTACGGCCTGTACGACACTTCTGGTTCGCAGGACCTTTACGCTGGCCTGTTCCGTGACGCTAACGACAGCGGCAAGTTCAAGCTGTTCGCTGATCTTCAGGCTGAGCCTACCACTACCGTTGATACAGGCGGTGCGGGTTACACGGCGGCTACGCTGGTCGTGGGCACCCTGGAAGGTGCCGTCACTGGTAACGTTACTGGTGATGTTACCGGTAACGCCGATACTGCTACGGCTCTTGAAACGGCTCGCACGATCGGCGGCGTCTCGTTCGACGGTACCGCAAACATTGATCTGCCGGGTGTTAACACCGCCGGTACGCAGGACACGAGCGGTAACGCTGCGACAGCTACCGCCCTTGAGACTGCACGGACGATCAACGGCACGTCGTTCGACGGTACAGCTAACATCACGGTAACGGCTGCTGCTGGCACCCTGACTGGTACTGAGCTGAACTCTTCGGTTGTCACCTCGTCGCTTACCGCTCTTGGTACGATTGCTACGGGCGTGTGGGCTGCGACGGATGTTGCTGTTGCCCACGGTGGTACAGGCGCTTCGACCGCTGCCGGTGCCAAGACCAACCTTGGGTTCATGACTCGTCATGCTGAGACGATTGGCGATAACGCCGCTACGTCTATCGCTGTCACACATAACTTCGGGACCGATGATGTTGTCGTAGAAGTCTACGATGCTACCACAAAAGAAACCGTCATCTGTGACGTTGATCGAACAAGCACGAATGCGGTCACGTTGACGTTCTCTACAGCCCCAGCTACCGACTCTCTCCGAGTTGTTGTCATTGGCTGATAAGATGTCACGGGGAAATACTCGTGGCGCTACTGCGGGTCCAGACGACAGTTGGGATCAGTAGTTACTCCGCCGTGCAGGCGGGAAATACCCGACAGGGGGTGGAACTGGTTGTAGAACTGGTTCCGCCTCTTGTGTTATAATAGAGTTGTGAGCTTTATGGCTGTGCTGTGGAAGGGCGGTTGGTGCCGTGGCTAAAAGTTTTAAGACTGGTCTTACTGCTGACGGTACCGTTTCAGCAACTTCTTTAGAAGTTACCGGTGAGTTTACGCTTCCTACTGCTGACGGTTCTTTAGATCAGGTTTTGGTAACGAATGGTTCTGGTACGGTTACGTGGCAGGATCAGTCTGGCGGCACAACTATTCCTGCGGGTACTGTAGTCATGTATGGTGGCGGTACGGCACCTTCGGGTTGGCTGGTGTGTGACGGGTCGGCGGTTTCTCGCACAACCTATTCTAGCTTGTTTACGGCGATCAGTACCCGTTATGGTACGGGTGATGGTTCTACCACGTTTAATCTGCCTGGAACTTCGGCGCTTGTTCCTGTTGGTATTGCTGCGAGCGGTAACGCTGATGGTACTACGGTTAGTGGTTCTTCTGCGTTGAATGCGTTGGCTTTGGGGGATCAGTCTGCGGATCATGCGCATACGATTACGTCTAACGCAGGTGATCAGTCTGCTGATCATAGCCATACGATTACGTCTAACGCTGGCAACCAGTCTGCGGATCATTCGCATACGATTACGGTTGCTAACGCTAACGCTAACCACCGCCATTCGTGGTCTAAGACCTTTAACACAACGAACCAGAACGCTTCTCACACGCACGGTTATGCGAAGTCGAACGGCAGCAACACAAACGCTAACACGAATAACCAGAATGCGTCGCACTCTCATAACTTCAACTCTGGCACTGTGAACACGAACTATGCGAACGCTGGTCACGCCCATAATGCTAACGCAGGTGATCAGTCTGCTGATCATAGCCATACGATTACGTCGAATGCAGGTAACCAGTCTGCTAATCACAATCATACGATTACGTCAAATGCCGGTAACCAGTCTGCTAACCACAATCACGCATTGACATCTGCAACAGTTTCGACTACGATAAACGTAGAACCGTTCCTGTTTATTATCAAGACCTAAAAGGGATTTATCGTGTCATTTTCAGAACATTCCGAGCACCTTGGTGGAGTAGGTTACTACAACAAGTTGCCTGCTAGAACCATTACACAAGATGGGTCAACGTGGACCATTGACAACACCAAGGGATTGTTTTCTTTCACATCTTTGATTGCTGATGTGGAGCTAGAAGAAGTTGTTGATGCTGATGGTAATACTCATCAGCGTTGTGATGCTGGCACCAATCAGTATGGCCCGAAGGGGTTGCATGTTTGGAACGAAATTACTGAACAATGTAACTGCGGAGCATCCACTGCGGCTGATCCCTTAACAGGCAGTCACCATCTTCTGTTTTATGAACTTACGCATATTAGTTCAGTGTTTGGTTCCCCTGTAGCCGGTGGACAGGTTGTGTATCTTGAGTCGTCAAACGCTACTGCCGAAAGCAATACTGTAGCCGACCGTCATTCTGTATCAGCACGGACGCTACAAGAAATTCTTCGCTTGATGCTAGAATGGGAGATCGTGCGCCAACATTTCGGCTCAACCGAACCCATGGCTAGTACTGCTACTAGAATGCTTGCAGAGCTAGAGATGCCAGATGACGTGCGAGATTGGATTTGGACGAACGTGCCTCCGAACAAAGTCCAGAAGTATTTGCAAGGCGATGCGAATGCCCAGGTAGCAGACGCCCCGCCGGACATTACAGGAACGATTGTAGAAGATTGGCTTGTTCCACTAATTATTGAATCACCCAACATTGGCTTCATGCCAACGGGAAACGGATCGTGAATATAGAGTTTCCGCTAGGGCGGTGGTCAGGCATCGGAATTTACGACGATGTTGTAGACAAGGCCGCATGTCAGAACATTATTGATCTAGTCGAACGTCATTGGAACCGACTAGAAGAAATGCAAGTTCTGAACCCCGGTAAAATGGTCGGTGGGGTGGATCAATCTATCAAAAACTCAACTGACATGAACATCTCTGCCGCAATGGGAGACGAACTGTACTCCATGGGAGGAGGCTGGTCTGAACAAGACATTCACGCCGGACTGGTAAAGTGCGTTAACCATTACGTCAACCAGTACCCAGGGCTAAGCCAGCAGTGCTTCCCATTACAAGACATGGGTTACCAGTTTCAAAAATACGATGTTGGCCACGGCAAGTACGACGAACATATCGACGGTGGGCCGTTCGGCAGTTCATTTGACAGAATGCTGGCTGTCATTGTTTACCTTAACGACGTTGACGAAGGTGGAGAAACTACCTTCACCCGTCAGGAGCTTTCCGTTAAGCCCGTAGCAGGGAGGGTGCTTATTTTTCCGTGTCACTGGCTGTACCCCCACCGTGGTGAGATTTCGTTTGATAAAGACAAGTACATAGTCACCACGTTTATCATGCAGGAAGACATGAATCATTTGGTTCATCGTCCTGATGAGATGCAAGAGCATTTCCACGATCACTTCAATGAAGAGGACCTTCCTAACTACCACGGCCCCGGCCACCATCACGATCACGAGCATGAGTGAAAAAGATTTTAAGTTTCTACAATGGGCAGATCAGGGAGCCAAGCTTTTCTCTACCTGTTCTAAAAGCCAGTACATGGCTATCATTGTTGACTCTGAAGGTTTTGTTCTTGGCGTAGGCTACAACGGTTCTCCTCGGGGCGCTGCTCATTGCAATCAAGGCGCATGTCCTCGTGCTCTTGCAGGAAGCGATCATAAGTCATCTGACTACAGTGACTGCATCGCTGTTCACGCTGAAGCTAATGCGTTGCTCCACAGCGACTTTAACGCCCGTGCCCGCATGGGCGGTGTTGCGATGTATGTGAATGGAGAGCCTTGCCTTGAGTGCGCTAAGCTTATTGCGAACAGCGGCGTCAGGATTGTGTATGGTATTCGGGAAAACCGTCCGGCGCTTTCTAAGGTCGAGGAAGTGTTTGTTGCGTCTAGCATTGATTTGATTCTGTATGATAGGGATGAAGTTATGCCGGTACATGATACAACTAAGAAGTATTTTGATTCGCATTCATTAAGCCGTTGGAAAGAGTGGCCCAAAGTAGGTAAGTCTTGACTTGCTGAGTAAGTATATAAATGGTAGGATATAAACATGCGAAGAAATGAAGAACCATCAAAAAGAGTAGTACTGGCTGAAGGGTACGCTGTACCTGTAGACGAGAAACAGTTTGAAAACATTATTTCAACATCTGCTAAGCCGGTGCTCGTTGACTTTTGGGCAGACTGGTGCGGCCCGTGTGCTATGCAGTCTCCGGTGCTTGACGAATTCGCAGCCAAGTACGCTGACGAAATGCAGGTCGTAAAAGTAGAAGTAGACTACGCTCCTCTCTTGATGGAAAGATTTGATATTACCAGCATTCCTACACTAGCTGTATTTGTTGATGGTAAAATAGTAGAGAAGCTCGAAGGCGCTAGGCCGTTAGAGCAGCTTCAGAAAGATTTGGGTTCGTTCTTGAACACGGAAACGAAAGAGATGTAACATGCCTGACTGGTGGGATAGTTTACCTGAAGAAATGCTGGGTGAACGTCCCGCTATTAAGCTGGTTTCTAAACAAGTCGAAACCCCAAAAGAAGTTGAGGTAAAAGAATCAGGACGCAAAGATGAAGGCTTTTTCTCAAAAGTTTACGGATCACCCGAAGTCAAATAAAATGACATACGGCGATCATTTCTTGTTCGCCGCAGGTTTTGCTGTAGAGTTTATTGTGATTGGCTTTATGCTGCTTATCCACGCCGTGTTCCCGTTCTGGTTTAAGAATGATGCGTCAGAGTTTGCCGAGTACGCTAACGAGGTGTTGAACAAGCACTAGTCTTGACGTGCCTATGTGCGTGTGCTAAAATGACGGTATGAATCACTGGCACGCTTTTGGAATCGGTTGCGCTATCGGAATCATTATTCTGATGACGTGGCTGCTCAACACTGACGGGGACTGGGAATGAAGGAGCATCATGGACGATAACACTGTAGTTAAACTTTTAAATGAGATTCGTTATGCTCAGGTAGTGTCTGGAGTTCACGCTGATGCAATATGTGAAGCAATCAAGATCATTTCTGATGCTAACGCTATCTGCATTACAGACGGTTCAGGTAAAGAAATTGCTGTAATTGACGGCGATCTTGCTGATGCAATTATTAAGCAAAGTGTTACCCGTTTCATTACGGATGCTTTAGAGAATCTTATTGAGCATTACAGTGAGTAATACGGCGAGGACAATTGCTGTCGCCACTGCCGAAAAGTCTGATCATGATAAGTGGCGTCTAGGCTCTGTTGTATGGAGAGGCGGTTCTGTGCTTTCCACGGGTTTTAATCGTGTGAAGAACGATCCTTCCGTTGTGGAGGACTCTAAGCATTTCCATTGTTCTATTCATGCTGAAGCGGATGCTTTGCGGAATGCTGGTGATACTCGGGGTGCTAGGTTGTTTGTTGCTCGTGTTACTCGGAGCGGCAATTTGGCGCTTGCTAAGCCTTGTTCTCGTTGCATGGAAGCGATTAGGGAGCATGGAATCAAGAGGGTTTACTACACTGATGAGAATGGTGAGTGGACGTTCTTTAGAGTCTGGCCTTGACACACTGCGCCGAGGCTGGTATAATACCCACAGTCAACGATAAACAAAGGAGATTATGTTGATTACGAAGAAGGCAATTATTCAGGCGGCTACTGAGGTTGCGGAGCGTGCCCCGACGGCCCGTAACCGTTCCTCGAAGATGGTGACGTATCGTCATCCTCGTGGCCTTATCGGTAATGCGCTGCACGCTGCCGGTATGTCGCCCCGTGAGATTCGTTCTCTGCAGGGCAACCGTAAGTACGATCGTTTCCTGAACCCGGCAGCTACCGCTTGGGTCCGTGAGGCGAACAGCCGTGCCAACAAGGGCATGGCGTGGGGCGAGGTTGTCGGTACCACCCGATGATCGTACCGTCGTCTGAGCGACGTTAAATAGGCTTTAGGCTCAGAGCGTTCCCCACTTCGGTGGGGAGGTGGCGTTGAGGCGGGTGGATGGCAGTTCACACCGTAAGACTTTGCCAGTCTTTTCTCTGGAGGCTGTACGGCTTAGCATTATGACCACTACATGCGTACAAGTGTAGTGGACGTGGAGCAGCTAGTCCCACGGCAAGTGTGAAGGGGTCGCCCCCCAACTAGCACCTATCTCCGTTACACTTCGTAACATGTCTGCGTCGATGGCTGACGGCTTGCTGAGTATCAATGTAGAGAAGGTTATTCCGGAAGAGCAGCAGCCGATTGAGATCGAGATCTCGTAAGTAGAATCAGTATATACATGAAGAAGTTTAAGAAGTGGCTACGTAAGCTACGTTACGGCGAAGACCCGTTTGAGGGATATACATTCTCGCAACCGTTCATCGGTTTGATTACTCAGCCTCCCGGCGAGTACGTCAAGCCACTACCAAAGGATAGAAATGACTGATTCAACTATGGATGTCACCGACTTTATCTCTCAAATTGAGGATATGTTGAAGCAGGTTGCGGGCCACACTGTGGTTTCAGCCGCCGATATGCAGAACGGGCTGCTCGATTTGATGCAGTCGGCCCGTTCGCTGACCCTATCGTCGGATGAGGAACTGTAATTTATGAGGCAATTCTTACGTTACTTCTTACGATGGCAGCTATCCACACCTGTGCTGCTGTTGTTTATTGCTGTTTACCCTGGCAACATACTGATGAAGGTAGCGTTAGCTAACCTTTTGGTGTCGTTATTGGACTATTTTTCCCGTAAAAGTATGAGGCAGCAGAGCAATTCAGGGTTCATGAAAGCCCGCCGAGGCGACGATTTCATCCCCTATACGCTCAGAACTTCCATGCGGAACAAGGCTAAGCGGTTTAAATTTACCCGTAAATTCCCTATCGAAAGACGAAAAAAGACATGATTCTAGTCACCGTCATGCTATCGTTGATCGCATCCGCCATCATTGCTAACGTTTGGCTGGTTCGGCAGCTAGAAAAAGACCTCTCAGAATGGAATAGAACCTTCCAAGAGAGGCTTGCTCGGCTGGATGAAACATGGGAACAGATCGAAGAAAAGACCTACTCAATGGACCAAATTTGAGGATTTAACTAGTGGCTAAACGTCGTAAAAATACTAACCATGTTTGTAAAGTTCCGCCCGGAACAGAGTGTGTGGGAGGTAAACTTTACGACAAAGAGAAGAGAAAAGCGAGGCCCCTATGTCCGTGCGGATGCCATCTTCCCCCGGGTACCAAAAAACCAACATGAAGACAATTAAGTTAGAAACAAGACCGTCTCGTCCGGTGTGGAAAGAGCGTACCCTGTGGGGTACGGCGGCGGCAGTATTCATGATTTTAAGCATCAAACCCACGTATAAAGCTCTACGGAGCGGCTACTACCATATGACCGAAACCAGAAATTTCATCAGAACAGTAGGTAACACCCCCCGATGATTTACGAATTCACTGCCGGAGACAACTACTGGTACATAGATACCGACCGCAAATACGTCAAAATTACAGACAAAACCGACGGAACGATCATCAAAGAAACCGACCAGTTAGGGTTGCTAGCCCAAATTGAGGGCGCTAGAATAGCTGCATATGAGGGCACATACGGCCTGATCGGTATCTCGGCCCCCATCGTAGATAACCATTTCTTCATAGAAGACTGCCATACTCGTATCATTTGGCAAGAACCCGAGAAAGCAAACACATGAGTAGTTACTCGCACGAACAGCACCAGCTTACCCTAGACTACGACGCTCACAAACTAGCCCGCTCCACCGACCCAGAAACGTCAAAGGCTGCGGCTCAGTCCATTTCGCTAGAACTAAAAGACAGCCACCGTTGGATTCTCAACTGGCTTACGGATCACGGCCCAGCCACCGACGACGAGATCGCACTCGCAGCAGTAGACGCAGGTCTCATGCCCCGCACCGAGACAGCACGAAGGCAAGTCCGAACCCTACGTGAAAAACACGAACTTATCGTCCCTGCAGTCGATGAAACCACAGGAACCCAGCTCACATTCGTCAACGCCTCCGGCAGACAAGCTCTCGCCTGGACAGCAAAGGAGCATAACCATGCTAAGCATTCATGAACCACACGAACTACCCCTCGAATACGAACCCGACAACGCCATCGTAACCATCAGCCTTAGCCGGGAACAGATGGAAAAGTTTGCTAAAACCGAACTCAAAAGGAACAGTCCAGACTCCGCCACCTACCGCTGGCTACTCACCGAAGCCACCCCCGAAGACCGAGAAAAGATCGAAAAACTCGTACAAGAAGAGATATGGACCCTCCTCACACAAGGACTAAGCGACTTAGACGACCTCCTCTGCGGACTCTACGAAGCCTACGTCCAAGCCCACCTAGCCTCAAGAAAGTAAACAACCCACCCCGAATAAACGACCGCTAAACACCTCCACGATACAAAAACCCACCAAAGCACCCATTTACACTATACAGAAACACTCGATATGGACCCTGTAGTAAAAGCATACACACTCGTATTCGGTGCAATCGTCCTCATGATGCTGATAGACCTAACCCTACGAGACCGGTAACCACTTGACACACCCCCCAAACCCAAACTAAACTAACAACCAAAGAGCCTACTAATACTACCCACCAACAGTATAAGAAAGGCCAAAATGCGAAACCCCCTCCACCACCTAACCAAAACCCACACAACCGATACACAACCACACCACCCCCAACCAGACACACAAACACCCCCCAAAAACACCCCAAAACCCCACTGGACCAACCAAGCAAACTGCCGCAACCAAACACATCTCATGTTCCCCAAAGAACACAAAGACCTCTCCTACATTAGTGAGGCACGACGTTTATGCAGGGCGTGTCCGGTCCGTAGGGAGTGTTTGGAGTATGCGTTGGAGTTTCCGGCTTCGGATCAGCATGGTGTGTGGGCTGGGTTGACTCCTAGGCAGTTGGCTGCGGAGGGTCAGAGGCGTGGGGTTCGTGCGGAGCGGTTTACGTTGGCTCAGGTTTGGTCTCGTTTGTATCGGCAATAGTTGCTGTGGTTGTATAGCTGGGGGATATACAGTATTGTTATGGTTGATTCTAATAGG